>Ga0224511_10000570_pt1 | contig 18373 bp, 16 predicted proteins | sample SF_May12_sed_USG_2_FD_169988 | JGI IMG/M metagenome (GOLD analysis project Ga0224511, IMG submission 169988) | Sediment microbial communities from San Francisco Bay, California, United States - SF_May12_sed_USGS_8_1 | ecosystem: Environmental > Aquatic > Marine > Sediment | place: USA...
TTTCAATTGTGTCCAGCAATCCCGTGTCGTATAGGCTAGTCGTTGTGGAGATAAGCAATCTATTCTTCGTAGAGGCTCCAAGATAGTACATGGTTCCTGCAACAGAACCGATCACAGCCAAGACAAGTAAAGCCACCCAAACAAGGTATGTTTTCCGCATTTTTTCACCTCGTTATGTTTGACCATACCTATCGTCAAAATGCCCATATATATGTAACGGCATTCTCTATGAGAACCTCAGTTTATTTCTGGCACCATCGCCCGCAGAAAAAGCGCCTAATTTAGATCCGCTAGTTTTCTTTGAAATGCCCCTAACATTCTTGCCGAATCGGGACGTGAAAGGTAACCATCAAGTTTCTTGGGTCAGCGCAGGTTAGTGTAGACGTCACAGCAAAGGCTCCAACCGTCGCCGCACATCATCCCAAAAAACCCAATACAAAACACTATATTTATTCTTTTTGATGTGCCCCCTCAGTGAGTGCCATCAAAAATAGACACCCACAATTACAGTATAGACCTGTTCAAAAAGGGTCAAAGGATTTGACTAGAAAAATGATTGAAAACCAACACGATAAAGGAGGTGAAAACAAATGGAGAAAGAAGAATGGTGTCTTTCCCAGAATAATTGCGCACCCTTGTCTTTCTACTCTAACTTTTGGCGAACCGTTTTTGCTCAGTTAAGAGATTTAAGTTTATTATTCTCCATCACTAATCTTACATTGAATAGGTGCATGGAAAAACATGGTTCGAATTGCCGTTCTTGACGAAGACCGATGCAAACCCAAGCGTTGCGGTAGACCTTGCTATCGCTTTTGCCCTCCTGTAAGAAACAAGATAGAAGCCATTCGCTTCGAAAAAGATATGCCACTGATTGTGGAAACCCTCTGCGTAGGATGCGGCATCTGCGTCAAAAAATGCCCCTTCGACGCTCTCTCTATCGTCAATCTGCCAGACGAACTGGAAGAGGAATGTAGTCATCGATTTGGTCCAAATACCTTCAAGCTTTTCCGCCTCCCAACACCCTCCTCAGGCGTTGTTCTTGGACTCCTAGGTCAAAACGGCATCGGAAAAACCACCGCCCTAAAGATCCTTTCCGGAGAAATCAAACTGAACATGGGAAACTACAAGGAACCACCCGACTGGCCTCAGCTCATCCAACATTTCCGAGGCTCAACCCTTCAAGAATATTTTCAGAAACTAAGTGATGATAAACTGAAGGTTGTGCACAAACCACAGTACGTAGACAAGATTCCTCGCGTAGTTTCAGGTAAGGTTGGGGACCTACTTGAAAAAGTTGACGAACGGGACAAGCTGGGACCCATCACCGAGCGGCTTCAGCTCAAACCAGTTTGGGACCGCACTCTAGAGGTTTTGAGCGGAGGAGAACTCCAGACAGTTGCCATCGCCGCCACGATTTGCCGAGAAGCAGATGTTTACCTCTTCGACGAACCTTCCAGCTACTTGGATGTGAAGCAGCGTCTTCAAGCTGCTAGAGCCATTCGAAGCCTTAGTAAAGAAGGAAAAACCGTGATTGTAGCGGAGCATGACCTCGCAATTCTCGACTACTTATCCGATCAAATTTGTGTTTTTTACGGAGCCCCAGGAGTTTACGGGATTGTTTCACACGTTCATGGAGTGAGAGTGGGCATCAACATATACCTACAAGGCTTCATTCCTGACGAAAACATTCGCTTCAGAGAGGACGCAATCCTCTTCCACGTGAAGCCTCCAGCCACCAGCTTGGTGGCCGGCGAAACAATGCTGAAATGGAATGGAATGAAGAAGTCTTACGAAGAGTTTGCGTTGTCAGCAGTGCCTGGAGAGGCAAAACAGGGCGAAGTCATTGGGATATTGGGACCCAACGGGATTGGAAAAACCACTTTCGTGAAGCTCCTTGCTGGAATCGAGAAAGCAGACTCAGGAGAAGCTTCTACGCAATATGGATTGACCGTAAGTTATAAACCCCAATACATTTCGGCGGAGTACGGAGGAACCGTTGAAGGACTATTAAGAGACATAGCCAAAGAAGATTTTGAAACCAGCTGGTATCAAAGCCAAATTCTGCAACCCCTCAAAGTGCAGCCTATTCTTGACCGAGACGTAACCGAACTTAGCGGAGGAGAGCTTCAAAAAGTTGCTATCGCCGCCTGCCTTTCCCGAAAAGCAGAGCTGTATCTTCTCGACGAACCAAGCGCCTACCTAGATGTTGAGGAGAGACTCTCTATGGCTCGAATCATCCGGCGAGTAGTTGAGAGCCGAAACGTAACAGCTTTCGTAGTAGAACACGATGTAGTGACGCAGGATTTCATTGCAGATCGCCTCATGATCTTCGCTGGAGAGCCTGGAATCTACGGCGTTGCCAACCCGCCCACAAACCTTCGAAAGGGAATGAACAACTTCCTAAAGGATATGGAAATCACCTTCAGAAGGGACCTAGTAACCAAAAGACCGAGAGTAAACAAAGAAGGGTCCAAGCTGGATAGGCACCAGAAAAAAATCGGAGAACACTATTACGTGCCTATTTCGCCGAAAGAAAAATAGTTTGCCAGTATCCCGTTGCACAGTCATTCTTTCAACGATGTGCTCCGCCGTAAACTTTGTCTTTGCCAAATAAGGCGGATTGAACTCTGCCGTAATACAGGTCGAAGAAAATATAAGAAGTCATTAATAGTTCGGCATCTCCTATCTACCGACTGAGGTAGTAAAACTTGAAGTTTAGACCCTTCTCTTTGGAGGACTGGTTCGCAAAGTATGAGCTTCAATGTAGAATTAACATTTCTGAAAGCGGAATCTTACCAATTGACTTGAAGTGGTTTGGCACCGACCTCAGCGGTTTGAAACTCAATTACAGTCATATGCTTGGGGACCTGGAGCTACGTGAGCTCATAGCAAGAGATTATCCAGGTTTGTCTCCAGATCAAATTTTGGTTACCACCGGTTGTATAGAAGCCAATTTTGTGGCATTTGCATCCTTAGTCCAACAAGGGGACCACATCATCGTTGAACATCCCAACTATCAGCAACTGTACGAGGTGCCTAGGGCTTTAGGGGGCAGAGTTGAGTTGCTTAGACTCAGATATGAGGATAACTATAAACTGAACGTTGATGAGCTCAATGAGATGGTTACACCCAAGACGAAACTCATAGTTATCAGCCACCCAAATAATCCTACAGGGTCGGTTATAACGCTGGAAACGCTAAAAAGCATCGTTGAAATAGTTGAAGACAATAACATCTACCTACTCTCCGACGAAATCTACCGAGAACTCTCGTTCACCCACAAACCATTGCCCCCCGCTGCAACCCTCAGCGACCACGCCATCAGCAACTCGAGTATGTCAAAACTCCACGGCCTTCCAGGTCTCAGAATAGGATGGATGGTTGCAGACAAAGCGATCATCGACATTGCCAAAGAAATAAGAAGTTACACGACGATCTGCGATTCAACATTAAGTGAACACCTTTCAAAACTTGCGTTGAAAAGAAAGCAAGAACTCGTAACACGAGCAGAAAAAATTGCAGAAACCAACCTTGAAATAGTGATGAAGTGGGTAGGGACTCGTGATGACGTCGATTTGGTTCCACCGGGAGGGAGTCTAGTTACGTTTCCAAGATTCTACAGAAACGTTACTTCAACCGAGTTATGCAAGTTGTTGGCAGAGGACTACAAGATATTTGTAGCGCCAGGAAAATGCTTCGATATTGAAAGTCACTTCAGAATTGGGTTCGGATGGAGCACAGACGAACTGCGTGAAGGCCTTAAGTTTGTAGGCAGAGCCTTAGACCGTTTCGAACCCATCCGCAGGTGAGTTTTTATTCTACAGCGTGAACCTGTGGAGCGCATTTCAAACCTAGAACAAACACTTTTAATTCTTAAGGCATACGCTATAAGCGGAGGATCATGTTGACCAAAATTCGCACTCCCCTCATTCTCGTGAACTTCAAAACCTATTCTGAAGCCACCGGTAGAAAAGCTGAAAAACTCGCCAAAACTGCAGAAAAAATAAGCCTAGAAACCGAGGTTTGCATCGGCATAGCCCCCCAGTTTGTAGACATAGCGTCCATCGCCAGCACCGCGTCGATTCCTGTGTTTGCACAACACATTGACCCGATAGCACCCGGCAGCTTCACAGGTCACATTCTTCCCGAGGCAGTAAGGGAGAGGGGAGCCGTTGGAACGCTGATCAACCACTCGGAAAGGCGATTAAAACTAGCAGAAATTGACGCCACCATCACAAGGGCACGCGAATCCGACTTACTTTCAGTGGTGTGCACTAACAATGCCGCCGTAAGCGCAGCAGCAACCGCTCTTAAACCAAATATGATCGCCGTAGAGCCTCCTGAACTGATTGGAACAGGAATTCCTGTTTCTAAGGCTAAGCCTGAGGTGGTTTCGGGTACAGTTGACCTTGTCAAGCGTATTAACCCTGACGTAGTGATTCTTTGTGGGGCGGGAATAACAAGGGGCGAGGATGTGGCTGCTGCTTTAAGGCTTGGCACTGAAGGGGTTTTGGTGGCTAGCGGTGTTGTAAAAGCGAAAGACCCATATAAGGTGCTGCTAGAATTTGCAGAATCTATAACAAAAGCCTAAGGGATTGACAATTGAAGGTTGAAATCAGATGCGCCTCCTGCATTCTTCACCGCGGCTATATGGAAATCCAAGAAGTAACAAACGATCGCTCCCTCCAATTTAAGGCTATGTCCTCTCTCCTACGTTTCTTGGATGAAGAATTCACACCAACAGCGAATCCCGCATATTTGGGCACAAAAAGGGACAGGCTCATAAGGAAGATAACTGGCAACCCTGATCCCTACGCGAAAAGGAAGCAGATCAGCAATCAAAAGGCTTTGGAATTCCTTCCGCTGGCGAAAAATCTGGTCTCAAACGAATCCTCGACGGAGTTAAAATTTAGAAAAGCTTGTCTTTGTTCCATCGTCGGCAACATCATGGAATTCGACATTCCAGACAACCCCTTCAAATTTACGGACCTCAAGACACTCATTCAGGGAGCTGAAGAGGACCTAGCCGTCGACGAAATCCCCCAAATTTTCAACAAAGCCGAGAAGGCGAAACGCATTTTTTACTTAGCCGACAACGCTGGAGAAATAGCATTCGACACGCTGCTTGTTCAAGAACTGAAAAAACTGGGGCCACGCGTCACAGTCGCGGTCAAGGGCAATCCCGTACTTAACGACGCCACTATGGAAGACGCGAAATACGTCGGTATACATGAGGTGGCAGATGAAATAATTACTACAGGTACGGATGCTGTTGGTTTGATCCTCAACGAATGCTCGGAGGAGTTTCTAAAAGTTTATGACTCAGCTGACTTTGTGGTGGCAAAAGGCATGGGATACGCCGAGACTCTCACAGAACGCCAACTACCAGTTCCACACGCTTTACTGTTGCGGACAAAATGTAGTACAGTCGCTAACTTCTTTAAGGTAAGTATAGGAAAAAACGTCGCCAAGTTAATGCTTTAAACGCTGGATGCAATGAAGATGGATTTGCCTAGAATACATCTTGAACAAAATGTCCTTTCAGACTTCGATGAAGCTGTTCGAAGAGAATGGCTCGTAACCAACGGCATAGGCGGATACGCTTCGTCAACCGTCTTGGGAATCAACACTCGAAAATATCACGGTCTCCTAGTTGCCGCCTTTAACCCGCCAGTAGATCGATGGGTTCTGTTCACCAAGCTTGATGAGGAGATACGGATTGGAAATGAAACCCACATGCTTGGATCAAAGGAGTTCAAGCATGGCATAAGCCCCGAAGGTTACCGTTTTCTCCTCGACTTCTCACTTGACCCATTTCCAACCTACAAATATGTTGTGCACGGAGTTCGTCTTCAGAAAACGATTTTCATGCCCTACGGCAAAAACGCAACCATAGTAATCTACGACGCCTTTAACCCCAATGAAGAAAAGGCATCCATCCGCATCTCTCCGCTGGTAAATTCTAGGCACTTTCATGATGTGACGGATAAGAACAACTTGGGTTGGAATTTTATTCAGAAACCATTCGAACAAGGGATGATCATCCAGCCATCCGTTCCGCTTTCAGCTCTTATCTTCTCTTCGAGCAATCGAGGATTTTTTGTAGAGGAGGGCAGATGGGTTGAAGAAATATACTTCACAGTAGATGCCTCCCGAGGAGAAAGCTGTATCGACGATTGTTTTCGACCCGGATGGTTTGAATTTCTTGTTGCTTCCAAAGAGAGAAAGAAATTTTATGTCATTGCAGTAGCGGGCAAAAACGAGAAAGAGGCCCAAAACATCTTTTCATCCATTCACAAAGAACCAGAAACCTTAGACGCTTCATACTGTCAAGAAATAGAGCGCCGAAAAGGTTTGTTAACAAAGTTTCAAGAACGCTACGTTGACCTCGAAATCAAAGACTGGTTAAAGTGGCTCATCCTAGCTACGGATTCTTTTCTTGTGAACAGAGAGTCAACCAAGAAGAAAACAGTGATCGCTGGCTACCACTGGTTTGAAGACTGGGGAAGGGACTCACTGATTTCGCTGCCCGGGCTGACGCTTGTCACGGGAAGATTTGAGGACGCAAGAGAAATCTTGTTGACGTTCAAGCGCTATTGTCATAATGGCATTATCCCAAATCGATTTCCAGACAGAGCTGGAGACACGCCGATTTACAACACTGTAGACGCCACCCTGTGGTTCTTTAACGCAATTCTTCAATACCTTAAATATACCGGCGACTTCGATTTTGTCCAAAAGGAATTATGGGATACACTGAAGACAATAATCGAAAACCACGTTCGCGGAACCGTATACAGCATACACATGGAAGACGACGGTTTAATCGCCCATGGTCCACAACTAACTTGGATGGACGCTACTGCAAATAACCATTTTGTCACACCGAGAGACGGGAAGGCTGTTGAAATTCAAGCCTTGTGGTATAACGCCTTAAAAACTATGGAACTCCTAGCAAAACGCTTCGACCAAAAAGACGAACAAGAAACATATTCTAGCATGGCTGAAAAGGCTGCTAAGAGCTTTATAGAAAAGTTTTGGAATTCTGAGAAAGGTTTTCTCTTTGATGTAGTGCATAAGGAACAAACGGATTCATCGTTAAGGCCAAACCAAGTGATAGCGGCTGCGTTGGACTTCTCTGTGCTTGGCAGAGAGAGAAAAGAAGAGATCGTTGAAATAGTCTGGAAAAAATTGTTGGGAACCTACGGACTGAAAACCCTACCTGACGATGATCCACGCTATGTTGGAGAATACTTTGGCGACTGGAATCGTCGCGGCAACGCATATCACAATGGAACCGTTTGGGCTTGGCTTATAGGACCCTTCACAACGGCCTTCTTGACAACCAAAAATCACGAGGAACATTGGCGAAACTTCGCTTTCAAAAACTTTTTGCAACCCCTCTTCCAAGAAGAAATATTCAAAGCTGGCCTTGGAACAATAAGCGAAATATTCGACGGAAACCAGCCTCACTCACCTAGAGGCTGTATTGCTCAAGCTTGGAGCGTGGCAGAACCGTTGAGGGCTTTAGTTGAAGATGTTGCGTTGAAGAGGCCTCCACACGAGCGAGAAGTTTTGGAGATTCTTAGTTAGTAGTAGATAAGAAATTATAAAAGGAGGAGACACAATTTGCTTTGCGAAATCGTGATTCAATTCAGCCTTGCATTGTAGTGGTCGGTCATGACAGACGTTTGTCTCATGTTTGAGGTTCATCAACCGTTTAGGTTAAACCGTAATTTTCACTCAGACCTGCTAGCTCAAGGAACAGTGACAAAAAAAGACCTTTTCGACCTCTACTTTGACCATAAATTGAATCGTTATGTTTTCGAAAGAGCCGTTAAGAAATGTTACTTTCCCGCAAATAGCATAATTTTGGAACAAATTGACAGATGTAAAAGGGAGCGAAAACAGTTCAAGGTGGCCTACGGCATATCTGGAGTTTTCATTGAGCAGTGTGAGCGTTGGAGTCCGGACCTTCTAGAATCCTTCAAGCAACTTGCCGAATCAGGTTGCGTCGAGTTTTTGGATGAACCATATTATCATTCGTTGGCTAGTCTCCATGGAACAGACCGATCAGAGTTCGTGGAACAGGTCGAAATGCACCGTCAACTCATGAAGGATTTATTTAGTTACGAACCGCGGGTTGTTGAGAACACAGAATGTTTGTACAACAACGCCGTAGCAAAGACTATGGAGGGAATGGGTTACGAGGCTACAGTCACGGAAGGTGTTGAAAGAATTCTTCGGTGGAGAAGCCCCAACTACGTATATAAGGCTAAAGATTCGAATCTTCGCGTTCTACTTCGCAACTACCGCCTCTCCGACGACATAGGGTTCCGCTTCTCCTCAACTTGGTGGGAAAAGTGGCCGTTAAACGCAAGCAAGTACGCCAGCTGGTTGGCAGCAGTCTCAGGGCAGGTAATTGTCCTCTTCATCGATTACGAAACCTTTGGTGAGCATCACTGGCCAGAAAGCGGAATCCACGAATTCTTAAGATGGTTGCCAGGCGAAGTAAACAAATGGGGCCATCTGCAATGGTGTACTCCCTCAGAAGTTGTCCACCGACACACTCCGGTCGGCGAAATCGATGTTCACGAATACAACACAATTTCTTGGGCTGACCTTGAACGTGACCCCACAGCTTGGATTGCCAATCCTATGCAAACAATTTGCTACGAATCTCTGAAAGAGTTAGAACAGTTGGTGAAGGGTACGGGGGATGAAGACTTGATCAGATTGTGGCGATACCTTCAGATGAGCGATCATCTCTATTACATGAGCATAAAAGGAGGCGGCCCAGGGGATGTGCACTGCTACTTCAACCCCATGGGTAGCCCCGTCGAAGCCTTCACAGTTTATTCAAGAATCCTCTCCGACCTTGAAGCCAGAATCCTCGTAGAACTAGAAAAACCCGAACTTGCGGCAAAGAGGATGTTACGACGACTTCCAGTTGGAAAAGGCTTCACCTTCTTTTACGAGTTTGCGCGACCCTCGGGTTTAACAGTTCACAGCATAGATGAATTTTATTCAACCCTCAAGACAATTGACACAAGTTCTATTCGATTTCACATGGAACGGGGAGACTTTGAGCGTTGGCTTCGCCAAGTCGTCGGCGACGATAAGCTAGCTGATGAATTAATAAGCATATCCAATCAAAAATTGAGGGGCGAGGTCCTACGCAAAAGAATTCTTGCAACCATAGAAAGAAGGATTAAGGAACTTGAAGGAATTACTACTAAAGCTTCAACTAGAACTAAACGTCGTGGAGGCCCTAGATAATTTGAATGAAGATTTGATTGTTGCGCCAAGCATTGGAGGTTCTTACATTTATGCAGCCAACACGGCTGCTGCCTTCCTAAAGAAGAAAGTCTATCCCTATCTTCCTGCGCCTCCTCCACGTTTCGTAGAATTTAAAACATACACGCCTGACGAAGCCTTGAATCTTGACTTAAATGAACAATGCCGAAAAATTACTGGATTATACGACGATTTTGTGAAAGACCGCAAGTTTGACGCCATACTTTTTGGCGCTCCGAACGGCGGAATCGTGAATCTAGCCACTGCCATGGGAATACCCTACCTCTGCTCTCAGTTTCGAGTTCCAGTCTCAATCGAATCTGAGTCTGTGAGCAGAGATAGCCTTGAACCCTATGCAAAGGTTGTAAAGCTTTTGGGGAAAAGTTGGACGATCAGGCATCCGTGGAGTTCAGTTTGCTGTCTTGTTGACCCCGTTCACGACCGAATGGACTTAGGAGTATACGCTCATGTTCGATCAAAATTCATCGAAGTTCCGCCAGTCTATAAAGAGTTTATTCAGAAGCATCTTAAGCCCGGAGGCACCTTGATCTTTGTTAACGTAACCTATCCTTGGACCAAATACCGTTTGGGAGATCACACATATCTACAGGTCGGGGGCTTGGGAGAAATTGCGCCAAAAGAATACTTGAAGGGCTCTGAACGGTTGAACCAATTTCTCGCGATGCAAGGAGCAGATCATCAAGGCGGTTGGAATCTTCCAAACTATGAACTTGTGCGGAGACCTGAGTCTGAATGGGGCGTGGAACCAGAGCTCAAAGATGCCGTGCTGCAATATTGCAAGCAAAGAGGTTACGATCTACTGTACCTAGAACACAGTCATCCAGCCGGATTTAACATCCTTGCGGCCCACGCATTGCATCTAAAACACACCGCGGACGGGGGAAAATGTGGAGGATATCTCGTCAACGTTTTTTGGGCTCTCTGCCCTGTGCTAACCTTGCGAGCTAGACTTCTAAGTTGCTGGTCCACTTTCACTGATAAAGCCTCTTTGAAAATCTTGGAGCAGCAGCTTCGTCGGTTGACAAAAGATTTTCCCAACGTTCCCAAGAAAGCGATTCTCGGTTACTACTGGAGTCATCCAGGAGCGAAAATGTTGGACATTGTTCCTCCGAGTGGTTGGTTGAAAACGCTTTCCAGATACATCTCTCCAGAAGACATTCGGATCCCTGCGATCCATGATCTGGAAAACACTACTCACGACATATTCAAGTATGAAGACGAGCTCTACGGGGAGAGCGAAAAATATGCTGGAAAAGAGAGCTCTTACAATGTTACGATAGAAGACCTAAAATCTCTTCCAGCGTTACGAGCAGCACAATGAAACGTGTTTTTCGCATCGTAAATGTGATCTTGGGCAACTTCCGTTTTATGAAGAATAGTTGGATGGGGCAATATTTCACCATCTGAATTTTGCGTTCATATTTTCAATTCGTAAGGCAGTTAAATAACACGGCATCAAAATCTCAACAAAAACATGAAGGAAAAACATTTGAACGCATTATGTAATGTTGCCACTATGCATAATACATTATATAGTAGTAGTTTCAGAATACAAAATTACATGGACATCGGATCATTCGCTCGTCGCTATAGGCACGGGGAACTGGTGCGTCTGAATGAAGGTTTGCATGCTTAGTTGGGAGTTCCCACCTCGAGTCATAGGTGGAATCGCTCGTCACTGTGAAGGCTTAGCCAAAGCCCTCGTTCGTGATGATCATGAAGTACACGTTGTCACACTAGACTTTCCCGGTTCGCCAAGCTACGAAGAGATTGATGGAGTTAAGGTTTATCGCACTGCAACAGAGTTGGGGCATCCCAACTTTCTCACATGGGTTCTCTTGTTTAATCATTTTCTGGAGAAGCGGATGGCAGATATAAGCCAACAAGTTGAATTTGAGGTTCTTCATGTTCATGACTGGTTAACCGCCTTCGCTGGCATTTCCTTTAAGCATCATCTGAAAAAGCCCATGGTTCTCACCGTTCACAGCACTGAGATCGGTAGGGCACAAGGTCTTCATAGCGCCGATTCGTTCTCTATTGACGGAATAGAATGGTGGGCAGCGTATGAAGCGAGCAGAGTGGTGGTGACTAGCCATTCCATGAAAAGGGAAAGTTGTGATCACTTTCATCTACCGTGGGACAAGGTTGATGTAATTCCGAACGCAATCGATACAACAGAGTATAACGCATCTGTTGACAGAGGAGTAGTTAGGGCGCGGTATGGAGTTGGCTGGGGCGAGAAACTGGTTCTTTGTGTGGGGCGATTGGTTCCTCAAAAAGGGATAGAACACTTTATCAGGGCTATTCCCCTGATAGCTCAGAGTTATCCAGAAGCAAAATTCATCATTGTCGGTGAAGGATGGTCAAGAGACTACTTAGAGAGTGTTGCCCAATCTACGGGACATAGGTGGAAAATTTTGTTTACAGGTTTCATTTCAGACGCAGAAGTGATAGCACTCATGACCAGCGCTGACGTTTTAGTTATTCCTTCTATTTATGAACCGTTTGGAATAGTTGCCTTAGAAGGAATGGCTACAGGTGTTCCTGTAGTGGCAAGCCAAGTTGGTGGCTTAGCCGAGGTGATAGAACACGATCGCACAGGAATTTTTGTGCACCCGAGAAACCCTGAGTCGATTGCTTGGGGAGTTGCCCGCGTTTTGTCTAACTCAGACCATGCTAGATGGTTAACTCAAAATGCTAGAGAAATACTCCACAAGACTTATAGTTGGGAAGCCGTCGCTATGAAAACTGTCGAAGTTTATAAAAAAGCGGTGGGATAGGAAATGCGCGAAGATCCTTCATCTGGTTACTCATCTGGTCCTGACATACCCGATGAAATGCGCCTCCTGTGCATGTTACACAACATCGGCGCAACAGAATCGGGAAAATCGTTAACTATCCAGCAAATTTCAGAGTGGACTAGAATGGATACCCCAACACTGCAGTTTCACCTTCAAAAACTGGGTGAGTTAGGCTATGTCCAGTTTGTTCGAGCAGAAGGAATCGACAAGTATCATCTTACGCTCGATGGAATCAGAAAAGTGCTGAGCATATACAGTTAGCGTTTTAACATTGGCTACAACTTTTTCTCTTCTGCCCGAACTGCCTCCTTAAGTTCTGTGGCGGCATCTTCTGGAGGAACAACGTTTATGAACATTCCTGTGCTCTTCTCGAAACCAGCCCATATCGCCAGCCTAGGATAAACTTCCAAATGCCAGTGATAGTAATCCTGTGCCTTCTTGCTTGACGCCATGTGAAAACCAAAATTGTAGGAAGGATTATTCAACAGCGACTTCAATCCGCCGAAACACGTCCTCAAAGTCTCAGCCAAGCCTTTTACTTCTTTCTGCGAAATATCCAACAGCGTTGGCTGATGTTTCTTAGGGAAAACCCAAAATTCTAAAGGATGAACACTCGCCCACGGAGCAAAAACCACGAAACTTTTGTTTTCCCAAATGAAGCGAGGGCCCTCCTTCTCCCTTCTCAGAATATGGCAAAACAAACACTCGTGGTTTTTCGTCCAAAATCTTTTACATGTCCCCAGTTCTTCTTCCAGAATCTTTGGGATAAATGGCGTTGCAATTAGCTGGGTATGAGCGTGAGAGAGGGATGCACCAGCGTCGCGTCCGTGGTTTCTGAAGATTGAAACATACTCTACGTAGGGCTTCTCGGAAAGGTCGTTTAATCGATCGAGATAAGCGTTTATAACGTGGACTAATTGCGAAGCTCTCGCCTCACCGGGATGTTCGTCGTGGCGAGGTGATTCTATGAGAACTTCATGGTGGCCGAAAGCTCTTGCAAGAAAGGGGCTTTCTTTAACCCTTATCTTCTCTTTGTCTGGGGGAGTGAAAGCTGGGTATAAGTTTGGCACGACTCTTACAAGCCAGTTTTTGTGACGGAAACCGTTTTGGTCTTTTTCCCTTCTAATTTTCCCATTGGAAGAAAGGTATACTAGAACCGCTGGAGGGGTCATATGTTCGTTACCGGGACAGAGGGGGCATACGTCAACCTTTGTTTCTTCATCCTTCTTCACAAAGTCGGTGGGTCTTCGCTTCCTTTCTTTAGCAATGACGACCCAACGATTTAGCAAATAATCCTTTCGGATCTCATTACTTCCCATGGCTTCTCTTCCAATTCAAAAAACATGTTTAGGTAGTAGGATTTTGAGGTTTTCTAGATTCCAAGAGTTCTGTATAAATTTGAATAGTCCTCTCAGCAGCTTGCCCCCAAGTAAAACGTTCAAGAACCCTTTTCCTGCCGTTACGACCAAATTGAACCTTTTTCTCAGGATCTTGTATTGCGTTGACGATTCCCCAAGCAATATCCGCGGGATCGTTTGGATTGATATGGAAACCGCATTGATCTGGACCGCTAGTGACAACTATTTCTCTCATTCCGCTGACGCCTGTGGCTCCAACAACCACAGGTTTTTCCATGCTCATAGCCTCTAAGGTAACGATTCCGAAGGGTTCGTACAGGCTTGGGTAAACGGCTACGTCACATGCTGCGTAATGGGCGATTCGCTCTTCTTCGGGTATGAATTCGAAACGAAATTTGACAACGTCTTGAAGATTTAGGTTGCGAACTAACCTTTCTAGGTAATCTCGCATGTCGCCGAGACCAACGATTACGAGTTTGGCGTTAGGAACTTTTTCTAAAACTTGTGGCATGGCCCTAATCAGTTTGTCTACCCCTTTAATCCATACGAGTCTCCCAACGAAAAGCGTCATTAAGTCGTCGTTTCCAAGCCCGTATCTTTGTTTAACTTCCATAACCTTCTCTTCACTTACTCGTTCAAGATTATACTTCTCCGGGTCCACCCCATTGTAACATACTTGAATTTCCTCTGCATGGAAGCCAGCCTGTATCAGTTCATCTTGCATTGCGTAAGACACTGTTACAACCAAATCTGCCATTCGTGCACCCCGGCGTTCTATGCTGCTTACTACCTCAGACCCGTTGCCTAAAGTCCGTCCCCTTTCGTTGGAATGCAAATGAAAAACAAGGGGCATCCCCAATTCCTTTTTGATTGAGATGCCAGCGATTACAGAGAGCCAGTCATGAGCGACCACTAGATCATATTTGAAGTCATCTCTTCGAACAAGTTCATTTATCATTTTAGAGGCGCTTAGGTAATTGTACATAAGAATCTTGGAGAAAAACTGAATCCCTCTACCCCACTTTCTTACGTCTTCTGCGACCACGTCTGGCAAAGAATCAGATACGTCGATGTGGACTGGGCGATGGATCTCGATGCCGCGTAGAAGCTCTCTGGTTGGAAGACCTCCTTCATCGTCATTCATGGTGAAAACGGTTACGTCGTGACCTAGCAGAACAAACTTCCTCGTTATTTCTGCGGCATAGGTTCCCAAGCCTCCAACGATCTTAGGAGGGTATTCGTAAACTAGCAACGCTATTTTCATTTCAGCTCGCTCCGAAAGGCGTCATATTCTCCCACACTGTGAGTATAGTGGTATGAAAGCTACTTCTATTCAAAAGTTTTGCCCGTGGAGATATCTCCCGCAAATCCCTTTTTTCTGTTTTAAATGTTTCCTGAAAGAAGAGAGGCGTGAACAAAACACTAGCAAGCTAAGACCGTGTGTGCGTTTTACTGACCAATTCTTTATGTCGCCCAGATACTATTCGGTAGATACGATTACGCAGAGCTTGTCCCCGAAGTTTTTGATTCTTGACCTTTCCTATTTCTCTCGCCAACTTTCTATCTTTGAGAACATCTAACACCCATTTTTGGAAGTCCCCCCGTTCAATGTGGAAACTCAAAGATTTTGTCTTGACCAGCTTGATACTCGTCAAGAAGTCTTCATACGAGGCTGCGCTTATACCTGTGTAGTCACCGATGTCGCCATAGAAGTGGAACGGTGCAACATGTTCAAGCTCCTTAGGGTTCATGGGACGTACCTCCATTTACTCCTTCTAAAACCGAATGCGCCCTACTTGTGAATATAGGTTATGAAGACAAAATCAGTATCTGCACTCAGCGTGAATGCATTGCGCGTGTAGACGTATATGTTTTCCTCAAAATATATAATAATCTGAATGAACTAACTAGATACGTATTCTTTGGAGTGTGTATATTGGAATGAGTGCGAGTAAAATTAGGGGCAAAATTTTGGGAGTATTATGGGCGGCTGGAAAGCCGATGAGTATCGAGGAGATAGCCAAAAAAATAGGGATAGGCGCTTCCTCGACGATGGGCTATTTGTTAGGGCTTATAAAAGCAAAATATGTTTCTGTACCCCAGAAGCACTATTACGCCATAACAAATCTCGGTAAGCAAGCGCTGGGTTTGCCGAAAATAGATAAAAATCTGGCTTTAGGCATTTTAAGTTCCCTTCCTTTAGAAAAAGCCTTTCATTTTCACACGGGAATCGATCAGTATTTGGGTGTTTATGCAAACAGCCTCAAGGACTTCGCTGACAAAATCCAAAAAATCGACTTGAAGTCCATTGAATTTCATCTGCCAAGGAGAGACTTTGAACTTTGGATTCACGACCTGGGAGATCCAGAATTATCTAAAAAGATAAGTCTAATCCGTGGGGCAAGCTTGTCCGGAGATGAACTTAGAAAAGAAGTCTATGAAACCGTTAAGTCTAGACATGAAGAATTGGCGAAACTTACTCTGCAAGGGCATCAAATTTAGCAGAGTCTAAACTCTCGGAAACGTAATCTTAAAGGCGCCGCATAGGTTGTTCCTTGAAAGAAAAAGGGGAAGGAGTTAGGGTTTCGCCTTCACGAACTTGTCCTTCAACTTTTCTAAGATTTTAGGCAAAGTGGTGTATTCCATAGTCTCGGCGCTTAGACGAGCGGGCTCGAACTCCCCCATCCGCCGAAGAACTGCCGCATACTCAACAGCCTCACGACGAGCCAAATCAAAGGCTGGATCATCAAATAGATCGCTTATCAACGGATTGCCGTCGTCATCGCTGGCAATCTTACCGTGACTGACTTGAAAACCTAGAGCCACGATTCTTGGAGGGCCGTCAAAGACGGTGCATCTGCTGTCCTTCAAGCCCACAGGCATCAATGGGCCCCAGTGACTGCCGCGCATCCAACCCTCGACAAAGTAGGTGTGCATGAAGGGTACCAAAATCTCTCCAAGTGCTGGTAAGCCATGTTGAGCCCTCACAATCGAAACAGGATCATCTTTCCCCACGTATTTACCTGCAATTAATGAGAGCCTAGTTGTGCTGGTTGCGGCGCATATGAGATTGTCTCTGGCTCGCCACACATGCGAAACCACGTAACGCCCAGGCGTCCCGATCAGTGCAATCAGCTCATACATTTCTTCGGGGCACTTCAAAATCACCTTCTTATTTTCCTTAACATCCAGAACCTCAAATTTGAAGCCTTCCATCATGCCCGGGTCGATTACAAGCCCCGCGGTGTTGGTGGGATCACCAAATATTTTGAACATCGGATAATTAAAGGCTCCAGGTTCGGTCTTGTCGGCGGCGAAGACAACCACAGGGTCCGAGCCTCGCTCCTCGATTTCCATTTCGGCTACGCCTGGACCCATTCCACGAACGTTTCCGCTGAAGGCTGTTCCCAAAAGGTCTTGGCCTGCACCATATAGCTTAAGGTCTGAAGCTTTCTTGGCAGCTTCTTGGAAAATGTTCCAAGCCAGTTGATGAATTTTGGGATTGTTTTCTCCCTTGTTGTGGACCATGAGGAGTTCAAGGTCGTCACCGGCGTGAAACACGTAATGGCTGTTTATGAGCCTGCTTTTTTGGGCTTCTTTCAAACGGTTTTTTCCAATGTCTAGGAGGAGTTTAGGCACCGTGTGGTGTCCAGCTAGGGAACCAACGTCACATTTGATAACCGAAACCGTTGTTTTTTCTGGCATTCTGCCACCTCTTAGATGCATAACCTCTCTAGCATTCTTCTTAAAAGATTTCCTAAAATTCTCGATAAACGAAAGAAGGAACGAATATCCTCCTTAGTTTTCCGCAGACTCCATGTTTGAACTTCATCTTCATTTTCTTTGCGCGCGCCCCAGTAAACGTTCAGAAGATGCCGCGCACAAAAGCATGTGTATAAAGGAGTTTAAGGCACACTTTCAGAGGATAAGAAATAAACCTCTATAAAACATAAGATTTACATATATTGCCGAGCGAAGTCTGAATCCCTCCACAGAGGAGAAACGAATGAAAATCATATTTTCGGATAAATGTTTGGAATATAATTGGCCTGGGCACATAGAAGGTCCGGAGAGAGTTAGAAAAGCCTTTGAGTTTCTTAGGAAAAAATACGAGTTTTTGGAGCCGAAGCCAGCTTCAGTGGAAGACCTGTTGAAAGTTCATAGTGAAGAGTACGTTAACTTAATTAAGAACGCGAGGTCAGGAAGCTATTTAGACGGAGATACACCGGTTCCTGAGAACATTTACGAATACGCTAGGCTTTCTGCTGGCGGAGCTATGCTAGCTGCCCGAGAAAAAGGTTTTTCCCTCATGAGACCTCCCGGGCATCATGCTGGTAGAAATGGTAAGGCTTTGGGCGCGGCTACGTTAGGCTTCTGTTACTTCAACAACATCGCCATAGCTGTAAAAAGCCTAGATTTACCAACGTTTATTTTGGACATTGACGGGCATCATGGAAATGGAACTCAAGAAATTTTCTTGGAAGACCCTAAGGTTAAGTATGTTTCTTTGCATAGATATCCCCATTATCCAGGAACTGGTCTCAGGTCTCAAGCCAATTGTTTGAATTTCCCATTATCATACCCAGCAGGAGATTCTTTATATCTAAAAACTTTGGACGAAGCATTGAGCCAAGTGGATGTAACAAGCATTGAAGTGGTTGGAATTTCAGCTGGCTTCGACGCCCATCAAGGAGACTTAGCTTCGTTAGGTTTGAGTTCTGAGGGTTACCGCGAAATTGGCAGAAAGGTGGTAGCTTTAGGAAAGCCAACTTTTGGCGTATTGGAAGGCGGCTACATAGGCGAAAACATAAGCAGGGATTTACATGAACTCATTGAAGGACTAGAAGGAAAATAGCGGAGAGCAAACATTGACCATGAGCCTACCAGAGCTTAAGA
>Ga0224511_10000571_pt1 | contig 18334 bp, 11 predicted proteins | sample SF_May12_sed_USG_2_FD_169988 | JGI IMG/M metagenome (GOLD analysis project Ga0224511, IMG submission 169988) | Sediment microbial communities from San Francisco Bay, California, United States - SF_May12_sed_USGS_8_1 | ecosystem: Environmental > Aquatic > Marine > Sediment | place: USA...
TCCGAAGATATGTAATAAAAAGGTTACAACACGGCTATGGTATGCCGCGGGCCCGTATTGGCACACCTTCGGAGGCATTGACCCTCGGGCTAAAGCCCTCGGGCCAATACTGCCGAAGGTGTGCCAATACGGGCCCTTGGCATACCATAGCCGTGTTATAACCTATAATTACATCCATTCACAAATGTCACATGCAAAATGAACGTTTCAACGCTTAGCATTTACATTGATTTCGGAAAGTAATTCATAACAACAATAGCGACTGCTAAAGGCAGAGATTTGATCCTTTCTGCCATCTGCGACAGTTTACAGCCGCCAAGATGAGACCTGAATGGCGATAAGTTTACCATGAAGACTTATATTTGGGTACCATGTTGGTTAAGATAGTTATCATATGTGTGCCAAAGTCTGAGATTTTGGATCCAATTGACGGAATGATGTCACGAAGAAATATGGCGTTAAAATGACACTTAAATTATTGTATTTAAGAGGAGTTTCAAAGGCCTACAAACACTGTTAAAAGCGGTTCAGTTTCAAAATTGTTTAGAACTGATATAACGGTATCATATTTTTGCACAATTATCTTATTAGATTAATCACGTATGTATTGATAAATGTTTTATCCTAAAATTCTAACATACACAGTTCATGATGCTTTAGGTACGGTAAAGGATGTATTTTTATCCTATACTTTAAACGGTAATGTAACAAAGCCCTTTCAAAAGATTCCAAATTTCTCAATATCGCTCAAATAGCCAAGTTAACCCTCACTATCAGACACATTGTGGCAAAATATAGTTGATGTATATACATAACTAGCTGTATACCTACCATGTAGCAAAAATATAACTTGGACAATTCAAACGGACCTCTTCCTATGTGTGCGCTCATCACGTGACCTTTCATCATGAAGAAGATAGTGTCCAGTTGTATTCTGTAATAGCCATATATACCTATATACCTCAAAGGCCTAAATTTATCTATTCTGATGTAGGGGAAAATTTCAGCGTCGTATATGTGAACATGTTCTCCAATGTGAAGTGTCCATGTTTCTTTCAGACAAAGGTCAATCACCCTCCGAACGTTCTTCAGTGACAGTGCACGGGAGTTGTAGTATTCCAGGCGGACCAGTAGATAGTCTTTAAATCTAGCATAATGAACGTCGGTCTTGTTTGTGGAATACATGCCAACATCGGTCCAGCCGATCTTCGAGCACGGCGTTTTCATCCACGTGAACGGTTGCTGCTTCTGTAAATGTGTCATTTCGTTAAAATTTGGTACAGTCTTGGATGTTGGGCTTAATCCAACATGCACCGCAAAGTGCGTCAGTTTTATATCCGCGTCACTCTCCACACAGCCACGTTCCGTCATCACCATTTGATATGGGCATGACACGGGCAGACAGTCGACCTGTGAACACACAACCCACAATATAGAGTATTTGCTTAACAGGAATCCGCTTTTAAATAACTTCCGGTAATAATGAACAGAATTTAATCCCCCTTTACTTTTTATAGGAAAAATGGTAGTTAGGAACATACCTTCAAGGTCCTGACAATTTCCTTATAAGCAGGTTTTATTGTTAGTAGATTTTCCCCTTGTCAGGAGGTCATTATGAACATCTTCGGGAGATTAATAATGGCGAGCTGCAATTAATCATTTACCTATCATAAAAGTGATATATTGCATGTTTCTCTAAGAAAAGTGTGCATTTGCATAATTAATGTATTTAATAAAATGATTCAGTTTTGATAACAAAACAGTAGTTTAATGATTTGATTTTAATGTGGCCGCTTGATTTTTGAAGATGAACGATTGAACGTTTGGGCATTTAGCACTGGTCTACCCCTACCCAATTAATCGCAATGTATTGAGCAAACATTCCCTAATTATCAGTGACAAGTAATAGCTTACCTTACTCAGACTCAGAACATGACCTTTGGGACAAACGTCACCAATCCTCGCCTGTCCGTCGTACACAATACGTTTCCCGATAAGTTCCGCGAAATCAAACGAATTAAGGACATAACCAAAGGTAATACTACCACCACTAAGGCTTCTTCGTTGACCTCCGAATTGGCAATTGAATGACGCGTATCCATCGCAAGTGTGACAGAATATGAACTTGGCCGGACAGCAGAAAAGTTCATTAGTGAAACTGTTACACGCCCACGCATTATTCCTAAACTTTTTACACATGGTACCTAAACTTTGATATTCATTTTCTAGATCTTTGTTACAGTGCCGAATAGGCACGTCTTTGTTTAACTTCATGTCTACAAAAACCGTACTACCATCATTTATACTGAATATGTCTTGGGCAACTGTTCTAGGGTTGTTTCTAGTACCATAAAGACTGATATTGATTCGCATGTAGTCATCTTCTTGATTGCAAGCGGCACAGGCTTCACTGATGTATACAAAATTCTTCCCTGCGACGAAAGTTCCTCTGTCACATAGAGTTCCGTTTGGACACTTAACAACAGTGGCAATATCGTCAGTATCAAGATCAAAATCCTCGGAGTCTACAATGCTTACACAATCGATATTAAGCAGCCGTTTTGCATTTTCGTTCTTGTCACGGTCACAACAATTCAGCCAGTAAATGCAATCATCGCTGGTGCTACAAAACTCACAACAGTCAAATCCAACTTTGCACGAAGCCGACAGGTCGGTGTTTGTGTTGTTATTGTTTATCGGTGATACGGGAAAACACGTTGGTAAGAGAAAAACGACCAGGACGGCGCAGATGATCGTTCCATCAAACAGACGCGCGTTCCCAGCCATGTTTCCAAGTAGGTGCCTGTTGTGAACCTAGTTAACACAGCATCTTAGTAACAGTTCATGTCGTTTCCTTGTCAAGAGTTTGTTCTGTCTCAATGGTGTCCGTCTGGCCGCTTGATTTCATTTATAATCACATGCCGACAAAGGGCGTGTCTAAAAAAAATCTTTAGTTCGGCGTACTGAACGAATTTGCTCTGACCATAGCAAATTTAAGGTATACCATCACAATGTTTTTGCTATCTTCCTCATGCAGGCAGTCCTTCCTGAGGGATGTCTTTTTGTCTTTTTGTTAAGTTGAATTTAACTTACTGCAACTGATGTTTAGTGCGTGTGTGGCGGCTGTTAAATGTCGCCCCGTATTACATCATTATATAGTTATATTTTTTCTGGTACGCAGGGATTGATTTGTTAAAAGTGTTCCACTCATGCACTAGGGGGTGTCAGTGGTGTGACATCGTTCATTACCATTGATGAGCAGCTTCAATAAAACCGATGCTGCTGTTTTTCTCATGCAGACTGTGCTTCCTGGGGGTTATCCTTTTTCTCAGTTGAATTATGTATTGGGCGTGGAAACATTTATGACGCAGACAAGAGGTCACGTGTGTCATTTAATCGTTGTTCTGTGTGATAATCACTTATACAATCCTTAAAGGGGTAGTAATACCTTAACTTTAGTTTGTCCAATTGAAATAAATTTGTGTTTAATGTACAATAATGTATGTTTTAAGTATTAAATAATACATCATTATTAGACATAATAACACGATGATACATCATAATTATAACATCATGTACATACGAACACAGTTGATTTGTAATTACCTGGCATTGACATTGGCTTGTTGAACAATAAATTAAAGACGATTTTAATGCCTCCTTATGCCTTCTAATTATTGCGTTTGTTTTATGTCCGTTTAAACATGAATATTCATTAAGACAAATCTTTAATATTATACTTTGGCGATGTATTAAACGTGGGATGGTCCTGAAGTCAACCGGAAATAGTATAACGCACTTGGTCAAAAAAAAAGTGTGCGATGGCCCTTAAACTTGACATCTCTACATTACATGTATTTACAACATTCTTTCTGTGAACATCTTTTCAAGTCATATTGCTATATATTTTATAAAACCATTTAACTTAATCATTTCTGCATTGTTCGCAACCATTTTTAACGTCGTATAAATGTGCGTCTAGTAGCAAATGTTGTGTGTTGTTACTATGCGAAAATAGTGTTCTGCTCATGCGCTATGGTGCGGCAGTTTTAATTACAATTAATGAACAGCTTCAATAAAACCGAGGCTGTTTTTAAAGCACTGACCTCCAGATGCTCAAAAATGAAAAACAAAATAAAATTAACGGTAAACAATAAAGTTATGTGCAGTGGAAAATCTATTAGAACTGACCCCAATTCAAGTGAGATAGTTGACAAGATTTTTGCATCGCAGTAGCCGTTATGTATAGTAGTATTTTGCGCTTGTAAGTGCACAACGTGTTTTTAGCAGGCAAACTAAGTTGCTTGATAAAAGCGCCAACGTTATCTGAGATATGGAGTTGCAAGCATCATACGGAGGGACCTGGGAACAGCAGGAGAACCCTTTTAGTTTAAGTCCTTTATTCAAGTCCAGAAAGTGATTGTACCGACTTGGACATTTGCTAGGGTTAATATACGTCTGACTGACCAGGGGTGACACTAAGGATTAAAGTGAGACTTCCGTGTCACTTAATTACATGTTTTACTAACACATTTCCTCTAAAAAGTGTTAAACAACAATAGACAATAATAATTACTCAATCACCTTACACCTACATCGGTGATGATGGTGCATTAACACCAATCAACTTAAACAAGAAGCAAAGGGATGTTGCTGGCAGACGAAGTTATTGATGCCAAGCAGAGGACTAAGTTTCAATCAGCTTAATTTTATGTAGAGGAATTGTCAGGATGAATGTGCAATTCAATATTACTTTTTCAAAAGCATTTCAATGAAATATTTTTTTACAAATACAGTAATTAAAATATCAAAATCTTTAATTAAGATTTTTGAATTTCAATTTAACATATTAAGAGCATCATGACAAATATCCTTTCATAATAGTAGGAATACCCCGATGGCAAAAAAGCGAAAAAAAAACTTATATTGTTTCATAGTGCTTCTTTGTTTTGTACCTAACTGGACTGTTAAGTCACAGTGATTTGTTTTTTTGCTTATGTTAGTTAGATGTACGTTTTGTTGTAAATACGTTACTAATTATATTATTATGACATCATAAGCTATAACTATATTCATTTTTCTATGTGTACTTAGCAAATTCAAATTAAACTGAAGCACACCCTCATCCATATAGCGACATGTTTACTATTTAGTAACTATTTATTGATGTTTATTTATGCGTAGTCATGTGATCTCATTATATCCATTATATACTATATATATATCATTTGACTAGAAACATGTGTATGTGTTAATGTTACTAATAAATATGTTTGAATCTTGAATTCTCTTTTAGATAGTCCTTATGCAGCAATATTTATAAAGTGATATTTGTAAGTTTCTCGTACGATGGGGCTTTGAATTGACTTTTAAATTGATGTTAAAAGGTAGCAAGTGAACCGGTCCAAAGTGTGGACCCATCATCGTGAGAAGATGCATTATAAATGAAAACTTACAACTTATCAAAGTTGGTCCTATATAAAGTTGATCAATCACACACAATTACAAAAGTGTATACTAATAATTAACGATATAAAAAACAATAGCAGAAAAACCATACATCACAAGTAAAAACACATTTTAAACACGAACTAAGCATCACCGTGATTTACAGGTTTCACCATTGACCTGCTAACAATAAACATAAGGCGACTAAATTGGACAGTAACAACCTAGTTGTTTTTGTTTGAGTTTGTTTCCGTTTACACATAAATCCTAATTAAAAATACGTGTTGGTATCAAAGTAAAGAGATGTATGGTAGTGACCAATAATAGAGGCGAAATAATTACTAAATTTATGGTTACCAAGCCCCAAGGTGTATAGTTATAATTAGTTATAAACAACACAAATTGAAGAGACAAACAAAGAGATAAATTAGAAACATAACAAACTAAGAATATTCTCTAATTACTAATAAGATATCCGGTGTTTTTTTATGTAAACGTGTATCATAAGAGAACTATTTATAAGACTCCTGGTGCTTTGTTATGTAAACGTGTATCGTAAGAGAAATATTTATAAGATGCTCGTGCTTTGTTAAGTAAACGTGTATCGTAAGAGAAATATTTATAAGATGCTCGTGCTTTGTTATGTTAACGTGTATCGTAAGATAAATATTTATAAGATGCTCGTGCTTTGTTATGAAAACGTTCAAAATCAGATTATTTTTTGTATTTGGGAATTTGTAAGACAAAAAATCGGGATTTGCGTTGGACGTCTATCCAACTTATATAGAGTCAACTGTGTACTGCGGTGTATATAGACAGACATTATATGTTGGCAATGTCTCCACACCTTGTGTTTGTTATAGAATTTATGATTACTTTTACGGCAGTCTGTAGCGCTTTCAATATTTCAAACGCGTCTCCTTCCATTACGGTTTGATATGCGGGAATTCCGCAAAGTCAAAATGCGAAATCCGGCAATTAGTGTGGGTGACACGATTGTGGCTTACAGACCCGATCGATCTACAGTTGTGGATATATCATTTGTAGCATTCCGACCACACCTATATACAGCTGTGGATATCTCATTTGTAGCATTTCGTCCTCACCTATCTACAGTTGTGGATATCTCATATAGCATTTCGACCTCACCTATCTACAGTTGTGGATATTTCATTTGTAGCATTCAGACCTCACCCACCTTCAATTGTCGATATATCATTTGTAGCATTCCGACCTCACCTATCTACAGCTGTGGATATCACATTTGTAGCATTCCGTTCTCACCTATCTACAGTTGTGGATATTTCATTTGTAGCATTCCGACCTCACCTATCTACAGTTGTCGATATCTCATTTGTAGCATTCCGACCTCACCTATCTACAGTTGTGGATATCTCATTTGTAGCATTCCGTTCTCACCTATCTACAGTTGTGGATATTTCATTTGTAGCATTCCGACCTCACCTATCTACAGTTGTGGATATCTCATTTGTAGCATTCCGACCTCACCTATCTACAGCTGTGGATATCACATTTGTAGCATTCCGTTCTCGACTATTTACAGTTGTGGATATTTCATTTGTAGCATTCCGGTCTCACCTATCTACAATTGTCGATATATCATTTGTAGCATTCCGACCTTACCTATCTACAGCTGTGGATATATCATTTGTAGCATTCCGAACTCAACTACCTACAGTTGTCGATATATCCTTTGTAGCATTTCGACCTCACCCATCTTCAGTTGTCGATATATCATTTGTAACATTCCGACCTCACCTATCAACAGTTGTGGATATCTCATTTGTAGCATTCCTACATCACCCATCTACAGTTGTCGATATATCATTTGTAGCATTCCGACCTCACCTATCTACAGCTGTGGATATCACATTTGTAGCATTCCGTTCTCACCTATCTACAGTTGTGGATATTTCATTTGTAGCATTCCGACCTCACCTATCTACAGTTGTCGATATCTCATTTGTAGCATTCCGACCTCACCTATCTACAGTTGTGGATATCTCATTTGTAGCATTCCGTTCTCACCTATCTACAGTTGTGGATATTTCATTTGTAGCATTCCGACCTCACCTATCTACAGTTGTGGATATCTCATTTGTAGCATTCCGACCTCACCTATCTACAGCTGTGGATATCACATTTGTAGCATTCCGTTCTCGACTATTTACAGTTGTGGATATTTCATTTGTAGCATTCCGGTCTCACCTATCTACAATTGTCGATATATCATTTGTAGCATTCCGACCTTACCTATCTACAGCTGTGGATATATCATTTGTAGCATTCCGAACTCAACTACCTACAGTTGTCGATATATCCTTTGTAGCATTTCGACCTCACCCATCTTCAGTTGTCGATATATCATTTGTAACATTCCGACCTCACCTATCAACAGTTGTGGATATCTCATTTGTAGCATTCCTACATCACCCATCTACAGTTGTGGATATGTCATTTGTAGCATTCTGACCACACCTATCTACAGCTGTGGATATCTTATTTGTAGAATTTCGTCCTCACCTATCTACAGTTGTGGATATCTAATTTGTAGCATTCCAACCCCACCTATCTACAGTTGTGGATATCTCATATAGCATTTCGACATCACCTATCTACAGCTGTGGATATATTATTTGTAGCATTCCGACCACACCTATCTACAGCTGTGGATATCTTATTTGTAGCATTCAGACCTCACCTATCAAACGTTGTGGATATATAATTTGTAGCATTTCGACCTCACCTTTCTACAGTTGTCGATATATCATTTGTAACATTTCGACATCACCTATCTACAGTTGTCGATATATCATTTGTAGCATTCCGACCTCACCTATCTACAGCTGTGGATATATCATTTGTAGCATTCCGACCACACCTATCTACAGTTGTGGATATCTCATTTGTAGCATTCAGACCTCACCTATCTACAGTTGTGGATATCTCATTTGTAGCATTTCGACCTCACCTATCTACAGTTGTCGATATATCATTTGTAGCATTCAGACCTCACCTATCAAAAGTTATGGATATATCATTTGTAGCATTCCGTCCACACCTATCTACAGCAGTGGATATCTCATTTGTAGCATTCCGTTCTCACCTATCTACAGTTGTGGATATATCATTAGTAGCATTCCAACCACACCTATCTACAGTTGTGGATATCTCATTTGTAGCATTCCGGTCTCACCTATCTACAGTTGTGGATATGTCATTTGTAGCATTCCGTTTTCATCTATCTACAGTTGTGGATATATATAATTTGTAGCATTCCGACCACACCTTTCTACAGTTGTCGATATATCATTTGTAGCATTCCGACCTCACCTATCTACAGTTGTGGATATATCATTTGTAGCATTCCTACATCACCCATCTACAGTTTGTAGCATTCCGACCTCACCTATCTACAGTTGTGGATATCTCATTTGTAGCATTTCTACATCACCCATCTACAGTTGTGGATACCTAATTTGTAGCATTCCGACCTCACCTATCTACAGTTGTGGATATGTCATTTGTAGCATTCCGACCACACCTATTTAAAAATGTGGGTGATTGATTTGTTGCTTTCCGACCTCACCTTTATACATCTGTCGGTGGCTCATTTGTAGCATTCCGACCACATTGATTTACAGTTGTGGGTGACTTATTTGTGTCTTTCCGACCACACCTCACTATACTTGTGGGTGAATAATTTGAAGCATTCCGACCACAATAATTGAGAATTGTGGGCGACTAATTTGTAGCATTCCGACATCGCCTGCCATTAGCTGTGGGTGACAGCGTCTAGCGCTTTATTTCGCGCAAGCACTGGTCAGCAATCTTTCCTTCTAAATCGCAAAATTATTGCATCAGTATATGACCTTGTTTTATGGTCCTCGTTTCATTTCTTAATTTCCGTACAAAATCAGTGCGCTGTTATATTGTAATATTATGTAGGTTCTCTTAGATCATATACTGTATAATGTTTACACTTGAAAATAGTGTTCCGCTCATACGCTTGGGCGCCAATGCTGAGAAATCTTTTATTAGAATTGACGTCCAGTTTGTAACCAGTGAAATACGCCTTCCATTATCAGCTTGGCCTTTTTGTAGTTTATTTAACTTAAACGAAAATAACCTTAATGTACATCACGTTATCTCTCTGCTAGAACAGCCTGGTATTCTGAGTACAAATATTTGTCTTCTGTTAATTTACCACCAAATGCCAAGAAACAAATGGCCTTTTTTAGTTATTAAATATATAATATAGGGATAGAGAAACATATACCTTCTGCCTTTTATACGCCCCGTTGTATTTACATTTATTAAGAAGGCCTACTAACTTCTGAGAGGGTAAAACTTTATCCACTACTAGTTCTATTACTTGTACCATAGCAATTGAAAGACATGCTTTATCGCAGTGTTTGTTCATATTGAAATAACGAATATTCAATGGGCTTCGCGTACAACGTTTCATTGGTCGAAGCTTAACTTAACCACTGGGTCAAAAGCGAGTCTAAATAGATGAGCCGAAAACACCGAGATTGGCCTATTGCCTGGACAACCCACGTGCCTTAAATGTTCTGGTAAACAACGTCCATGTATATTAAGGAAACCAGGCGAACTGTCATGTAGCTGTTCTACGACACATAGCTTATTCTTAGCGGACAAGACTGTGTGTTCAATCGTTACCGATCATTTGTATTCATTATGTAAACCTGTCTGAATCGTTGGGGACTACTCTTCTACACTGTGCTTGAAACAATTGTGTGCACGTATGCGTTTCAGTATGCGCGTTAATCATTTTTAGACTATTGCTCTTCGGGCTATTCAAATAGAATTTTCTATAGCCCACTGAAATTTAAAAAGCCCTGGCACATTTCTGTTGTGGTAATAATTTATATAAGACATGCGTTGTCTTGCACTCATTTTAATTGTGGTTGTGTTTTTTTACGAACAAATAACTCCACAGTCAGTATTTATTTTAATTCATTTCTTAGTTTAGAATGTTTTGTATATATTTTATATCGACCGACCCGCCGTTTACTAGACTCGGGCTTTTGACTTATAGACTAATTCGCAGTTTGATATTACCTTTTATATGTATATGTATATTATTTTAGGTAATTTGTCATGAAGCCATACATTTTGGCTGAATTTGTTTTTCTTTCAATAAAAGTACATGTGTATATAAGTTTAAGTTTCTTATTATATACCTATAAATGATATGTATACAATACGAGCTAGCGAATACAACAGGCCGGATTAATAATTCCGTATTATGCTTCCTTCGTGTGTAACGGATTAAAATCCCGTATCACCCTCCTACATTGTGTTATCAATAGCACACGCGTTGTGACATCGCATCGATGTCTTTTTAGATTTTAGCGTCAATTTCAGTGTAAATCAGTTGCTTTTAGTTTAAAACTATTTTCAAAATTATAGAAGAGGTATATAATTAAAGGAACATAAAGTTAGCATATTGATCCGTGGGTTTGTATCACTTCGAGTTGCCTGTGTAAAGTCATATTACGCGAGACAACGAGCTAACATAATAATCCGTTTATATCTGTTACAGGGAATGTGTGTAACCAGGGAATTCACGTAATTCCTAACCAAGTCAGGGAATTCACGTAATCCCTGGTGATTTTAGGGAATACATGAAATCCCTGATTGCGCAGATATTCTTAAAAATGATAAATATATTTTGTTGCAAATAGGGAGCATGAGCGAACAATGTACCGGAGTAAAATAAGTAGACACTCTTGTCCTAGTAACGCACTCCGAGGGTACGAGGGAAGAATCGTTGAGACTCGCTAGTGCCCTCACGAATCACGTGACCCAATAAGGGCCAACGTTAGAGGACTATTGTTTATAAATGAGGGTGAATCCTCCTCTCCCTTGCGTACTGCACTGATCCACTCACTCTGGTTCAGCTAGTGCTAATAATCTATGTTTGAGTTTTATGCATATAAGTATTGCAGGTCATGATGAACGGCTTCAATAAAACCGAGGCTGCTGTTTTCTCGTGCAGGCTATGCTTCCTGAGGGCTTTCCCTTTCATCAGTTCAAAAAGGTTAAGTACGAGTAAATTGCCCTCAGGAGTATTTAGGTCTGAACTCATATAACAGCGTACAGGTCTGAACTCATATACATGTACATGTAACATAGAAAACATTTTAACCTTCATGAGATTTGTTGCGCTGAAAAATCACATTTTTACCATAAAAGAGTGGTCAGACTTTCAGGTGAAAGTTCATTTACACTCCACCTGGAAGTCCTACAATGAACTCTTTTGCACGTTATGGTGTTCATCACCCAATGAACGCAGACATTTCGGAATACCACCATTTATCATGTAAGGACGTTTATCATTGTTCGAGCGCGAAAACGTAATGGACGCCAACAACAACAATGACGTTAAATCAACTTCCGCTTTGCCATTTGTTAAGTTTACATTTCATACTTTTAAGTCTAAAACCGTTTTAGTTCCAACAGATAAAAAATAGTACTTTGGACTCTAAAAGATCTCACCAGACTAACTGCGTTCATAAACCGATAATAACATTAACCATGAAATTCATTCCTTAAATAAATTCAGGGCCCAGTTTGTAATTGATTTGCTTTTCAACATTTGTGAAACAAGTGAATAGATACATACAAGTTACTGTAATGAATATCGTAAAAAACATAATACACAATCCAATATCAAATAAGACAATAATAAGCAATAACTTCACAGTTGTAAATATTGAAATGAAACACTGCACGTGCTGCACAATGCGTGTAAAGAAATATTCCATTTTCTCTCCAATCAAGCGCTGAACGTTTATCCTCCATATTTTACCCTGTGGAATTCGTCGGTCTGCCTATTAAGGAAAGCAACAATATGATGTTTGTTTTAACGATCATGAAGAATATAAAACAGTACCACCTATGTATTTTAGCATTTAACGGGATTGATGATATGCACACAATAACAGTCCTCAACTGCTGATATAACAAGTAATAACATATTTTTATTCTGACTTTAGTACAAATGGGTAAAAAAAAACATATTGCCCTTAAATAATGTATTATGTTTAATAAATTATTAAACTATATGTATATCAATATGGACACATGCTTTTAAAATACATAAAAAACACAAGAAAACAAAGAAGAGAATATGAACCTTGTATCTCACATATCGCTCTTAACCGGTCATTGCATGGCTCGTCTGCCCACGCATAATCAAACGACGCCCAAATTGCAGCGCAGTTGATTGAATCGTTTCCATTTGGCTCGATACCACCCCATGCGGAGAAATGAGCCTCCACTTCGGAAGGGTAGAGCGTCCATACGCCTTCGTGGACAATGTCTGTGAGTCCAATCCAGTGAACACCAGCTTTAAATGAGAAAAGGAAAGCACAGAAATTAATGAACGATTTCGCGTGGTGTTGTTTTCGCGCGAATTTAATTATATGCTATTTGTGCGATCATATAAAATAAAACTGATTAGTTTAAATACACGTGACATATGTGCAATGCCTTTGAAATAAAACAAAAGCAGGTACATGTTCGTAAAATGAGCGAAATTAAAATAAATGCATTATTGTTTTACTTATATTGTTGTATAAAAGCATAGACGACGATTTATTGCGAAACACCGCATTGTATTTTATTAAACCTTGTGTAACATAATTGTTTTGATCAACAGCAACAGTTATTGTTGTCATGTATCCGAATTAATGCAGTATAGGAGGGTTGTGTGATGAATTCATGGACTTTTGTTGCTAGTTTGTTAGTTGCATACTGATGTTCATGAAATTTACAGAAAAATATAATAATATGTGTTTAACATAAAATATATATCTAACTGATTATAAATTTATTTTTGCAACTTAGGGGTGGCCATTTTGCAACCATGGAAACAGTTATTGGAGCACTTCGATTTTCTAAACATATTATCATTGGAAACATCTACAAAAAATAATGTTCGGTAAAGTTCTGACTAAAACCTGTTTCGTGTGCTTTAAATATGTTGTTTTCTTATCAGATACGAATTGTTACGAGTGTTTGACAGTACCTCTGTGCTAATTTACAAATAAACTTCAATGAAGGCAATAGTGAAAAACTGACGTCAGCGAGGTTTTGGCGCATTCCAAATGTTTGCCTTATATGAAAAGAAAAATCATTTTTCGCCTTGAGCAACATTCTTTTGCCATAAAATAGAAATATGAAGGTATTGAAACCAATGTTGTACTTTGCTGAAACAAATTTGAGTAATTTTAGCCACTTGACCACCAGATTTACTGCCCTTTACCAACCTAACTCTGAAACATGTTTATTATCTGTTGCCTTTACTATAAGCAAAGTCCACTAATTTATCATACAACCCTTGTATGTATTTCGTTTAATATATACATGTCAAGTCATACCATCTATAACGATACAACATACCTGTTATTCCTTTCAGAACGCTTTGCAAAAACTCGTGTTCCTCTTGAGTCTCAACGTTTACCAGACTTGCCCCATTGGAAACACACATCGCCTGAAGCAGAACTCTAAACATTAAATATTAAGACATAATAATTGTTTAAGTCTGAGTTTGTGCCTGCTTCGTGCCATATTAAAATCACTATGTTTTAAAGTGTTTATCTTAAACTGTTTAAAGAAATTTGCACTCAATTATCATTACACGAAATAATTAGCAAACAAAAATAACAAACACATTAAGTATAAACTGACGTAGAGGATATATGTTGAATTTTGGGTAAAATAGCATTTTATTTCAACGAATGATCCCGAAAACTAAATTTGTAAAAAGTTAATTTCCGGGAACACCGAACAAAATGCTATTTGACGAAAAATGCAACACATTTTCTGTTTCGTTGATGTTGATTACAATCGTTTTCGTCAATTTCACATTGCATATCCCTTTCCAGACTGTTTTGATACCATGCTCAGCCCCACATCAGCGATAATTTGACTACTTTGACTATACAACAAGATCACGTCCTTGTAATAAACCAATTGCTGTAAATGGCTGATTCTGCACATGTTCTAGTGTATTCCAGACACTATTCAACAATGAGAGTGAATAAAAATGCTTTTACGACTACTTTACGAGTATGTTAAAATGAGTGAGACCTTTCAATTCATATGAGATTTAATTTTCAATACACATTAAAATGTATTGATTACTAATATCTCTACGCGGTTATCAATCAACTTTAAGATGAAAGTATTATTCTTAAGTATTTTAAGTAAGGAAACGTATTTGTGACTATTAGAAAAATAATTGTTTTAATTAAGACATCAAGATCAAATAAAGATATATTTTTAATTTTTTATCTTATTATAGTCACTCTTTTAAACTTCTCAGCGCAAGTCATAGTCGAATTGTTTAGTGTGTAATAGGTACAAATCGTTCAATAAATAATATAAATTTCTGATAATCTTCAAAATGACACAATCGCACAAAGAAGCTTCAAATTAATTACAACATACAATTTACCATAATTCAATAGAGAACCTCGTACATGATAAGATAATCATTTATGCTTGAGAAAAGTAGCAAAGTAGTGAAGACCAACACACCTGTGCTTCGAAGAAGGTTTGGTCGATTGTTCCAAACATGTAACAGGAACCATTGTAATATTTCCAGTCCGCTGAACACCAGGAACTCTCATCTTAAACACATAAAGACTCAGTTAAGGTATTTATACTGCTTAAACCGTTATCTTGATTTATAAGTCTATTCTAAAAGTAAAAGATTTCAATACTATGCGCACCCTATCCTATAAATTAAATAAATCTTTTTATACCGATGACACATGCGCTTAGAGAAGGTTTCCATGTTCCGTCTGCTGTACATGTCACCACAGTTGTGTCCGGTAAATACCCGACGTCACAAACGAGAACAGCGGAGGAGTCGACGGTAGAAACGTTGCCAAGTAAACGGCGACCAATAGGGACGTCGATTGGTTTACATTCTGAAATGAACGTCGTCTATGCAACTTTACTAAAATAAATATGGTGTTGATTTAAACTGCCAAATTTCGCCAAACCTGCGTAAGGTGCGCTGTTGAGTTGCATTTTAGCAGTCTTGATTCTATTAAAACTGTTTATCAATAGCAATGACATATGGCACACCATCGACGCCCCCAGTGCGTGAGAGAAACCCTTAAAAACAACAACATATCACACAATGTGTGATCTCAGGTGACAAAGGAATAAAATAGAAAAATGTTAACAGTAAATTCATAATACCACACGAGCTTGGACGAGGACTCCAGGTTCCGTTGGCTGTACATGTCACCACAGTCGTGTCCGGTACAAATCCGGCATCACAAACGAGAGTAGCGGAGGAGCCGACTGTCGAAACATTGCTAAGTAACCGGCGGCCAATAGGGACGTCGATTGGTTTGCACTCTGAAATGTACGCCATCATTGCAACTTTAATAAAATAAATATGCTGTTATTATAAACAGCCGATTTTAGCCAAACCAGCGATAGGTTCGTCGTTGAGGTTCATTTTTATAGTCTCAATTTTAATGAAACTGTTTATCAATGGTAATACAATATGCCACAACATCGACGCCCCTAATGCATAACAACGTTATACGTGCAGTGTATTTTTAGGAAGCTGTTATGACACAAACACATACTAAATTATATTTGAAACAAACCAAATTGCTTCAAATATTGAATATGAGCTAATTGCTTCCTATGCATGTAAAATGGTATTTCTCCCAACAATATCACGTCGGGGAACGTTTATTTCTGATAAAAGACCTCACAAATTGTGGTGACGTTTTCTCAAGTGCGGTTTATTCCAGCGATTTAAAAGTAGACAATACCTGTTGGGAACAGTAAAATTTAATTATATAACGTTTTGACACCTTACAGAAACTGCATTTTAAACATTTTAAACCCAACTATCGAGAAGCAGTGTTCTGCCAAATCAGAAGGGCCTTGAATAGGCATACACACACACTTTTGTACGACTAAATCTGCATCTCAAATATGGACAAATGGATAATTTAGGGAAATGTCCAAACATGAACTGGAGTTGCTCACTGCGACGTGAAAAGACTTGACTATGGAAGCGTTATTTGATAAGACATTATGTTTTAATATTCAATAATAGTTGGTGTTTAACTTTTTGTCTGAAACCATTAATAGGATTTATTCTGCATACGAAACACAATAAAACGTTTGTGAATTTAGAATTGATGGTTATGTTTTTAAAAAGATTTTTCTACAAAATGAAAGACGTTTGAGTTTAACAAAATCAGAAAATGCTTTTAAAAGTCTTGATAAGTTTTAAGTAGTGTATAAAAGAAAACGTTTACAGTAAATACATAATACCACACGGGCTCGGATGAGGACTCCAGGTTCCGTTTGCTGTACATGTCACCACAGTAGTGTCCGGTACAAACCCGGCGTCACAAACGAGAGCAGCGGAGGTGTTTACAGACAAAACGTTGCCAAGCAACCGGCGACCCACGGGGACTTCGATTGCTTTACACTCTAAAATATATGTCTAATGCACATAGAGGAGGACAACGGTCATTCCAACGACGAAAACATAAAACCATATATGTATATACCAGTTTTAAACTAGTTCGTAAATAAGCTATTTAAGTAATGATTAAACATGTATCAGTACGAGTATACATTTGCATATAATTGTAAGCATAGATGTGTTAACTAAAATTAAATATCCAATAAATTTCCAATATCTAATTTAATTTTTTTTATAAAACTAACACGAACAGTGTACATTACCTCGCACAAGGCAAACTAGGTTGTTGCCGTCACAGTATTCCCCCTCCACACACTGGTTGACGCCACACTTGACTGTCGACTGTCATGTATACATCTCTCGTCAAGTATGTGCACCATGTATAGTAATGTATGTATTTCAACGCATTAAGGAATATATTGATTGTTTATTTTTGACACGGCATAGGTAAAACTCGCTTTCGCGGTTCAGGGATATTTTTGTTAAAATTATTTACCCTGTTTACAATTTGCGACGAATGCTTGTATTCCTTTAAGTAAATGTTAATAAGGTAAAACATGATTTAAATAAAGTTTCTATTTATTTGCACAACAAATATATTATTAGTATGAACATACAGGATTTTGTGTTGTAAATACAACCTATCTACGCGAAATTATGGATGTGGCCATGTTGGATGTCATAAACTGGGTATTTAAATTGAAAGTTAAACAACTGGACAAAATTGTTTATATTAAAAAGCCTATTTCATATATGCATTACAGTCAACTGCAAGAACATTCTTTCAAACAAATCAGATAAGGCGATTCTCAGTGCAGGCAATTTATGTGGTAAAACTTGCACAAATCACGTGCTTCTTTAACAACAATAACGATAACATATGCAAATTCATGCAAATCTCGGAGTAACAGGTTAACGGTAAACATGACTGATAAAGCAATTTACCTCATGGGGGCGAGGCTTCGTCCAGACGACACGTAGTGAATCAGTAAAAACAAGCTGACCAGAGTCGTTGTCTGCTAGATCTGCTTGTACGTCTTCAAGAAGTTCACAAAGGAAACAATGGCGGCTGTACACTATTTGGAGGCAACTTGGTCTGGCTTCACATCCCTAAACATGAAGTTTTACATGCAATTGCATTTATAAAATAGCACCTATACATGTACATGTTATTACTCCAAAGGCGACTGTGGTTGCCCTCCTCTGGATCATATAAACACATAGTTGTCAAGTTAAGTACAAACACGACAATTAAATTATTTTTTTTCCTATATCGAGGACAACACAAAAACGCGTGGAACACCAAAACGCAACACACATGTAGAAACAAAACTATTGTTTTGTGTTTTTTCGGACCGAAAA
>Ga0224511_10000572_pt1 | contig 18276 bp, 9 predicted proteins | sample SF_May12_sed_USG_2_FD_169988 | JGI IMG/M metagenome (GOLD analysis project Ga0224511, IMG submission 169988) | Sediment microbial communities from San Francisco Bay, California, United States - SF_May12_sed_USGS_8_1 | ecosystem: Environmental > Aquatic > Marine > Sediment | place: USA...
ACGGAATGAGTTTCTCAGTTGACAAACTGTGTCAATATTAGTTAAATTATGCATTTAATAATAATAAGGTGTTTATTTGACAATGTATTTAGATGAATTCGGCCAGTACTAAATCTTTAATATTCCTTACTGATCTCCAATTTTAAATAAAGTTTCTATGTCAATTTATTTGCAAGTTGTTATAACCTACCAGATTGACACAAAAGAATTGACAGTGTTCTTAAGCGACATAGGTATTGTTACAGATGTTTGAGAAATCGTTTATGCATGTTATTATATTATAATAATTATTGTTATTATTATACGTTAGGATATTTGTTAATGCAATGTACCGGAAAACACACTTGCGTAGGTAAATAAAGTGCGTGAAACTAAATGTTATAAATTGTGTAAAATGTACACAAGTACGTAAATAAAAACACTGACGTCTCCTTTATACTGATTGTTTAATACTACTACTACTACTACTACTACTACTACTACTACTACCACCACTACCACTACCACTACCACTACCACTACTACTAATATATGCTGCTACTTTTGCTGATGCTTTCTCATTCCTTGCTCTAATTCCATGTCATTTACAGAAGATGGCTGATATCGTATTCCGTTATTTAAAACATTGGCATGTTTCAATATTTAAAAATCTAGCTTCACTGTTTTCACGAAGAGCCGTTCACAACCCAGTGTTAATATTATGTATGGTTATGCCCGGGTATGGATCTCACTTATGTCCCGGATTTGTACTCTGAAATCACGATGCCCATTGCTTTGTTCGGCTAAAGTTATTTTTACAAGAGTAAAATCATAGTCATATTTCTGCACGAATTATAAAAAGGGGAAGTTGATTTTGTTGATTTTTGAAATTTTAACTGCTTTGTAGACGTGTGCCGATTTGTTAAAGAGTACGATATTTTGACACAATGCTCCCAACGTTTTGCTGTTTTGTGTTCAAAGAGACATTTCCGGCAGTTACGAGGTTTTGACACGGCAGCGACTTTATGCTTTAGGCTGCTGTTTTCTCGTGCAGGCTATGCTTCCTGAGGGCTTTCCCTTTCATCAGTTTTTTATGTTCCTCCACAAACTAATGTCTCTATAAGTGTCGAGATATATCTTTATAAAAAGCTGATTTTATTTGTTAACAACAGTCTCGTGTAACATAAGGTTTATACCAGATATTTGTCAAATAGTGCTCAAATGTGAACTACATGACTGTCACCGTTGCATATAATCCCTTCCAAATACGAATGGACATCAAAGGCAAAACACCGTGTTCTTAGATGTAAAACAGAACTGCGGGATCAAAGTATGACTGTGGACAATGACTTTATATTCTTTCGAATACTGCTCCCGACCATCGGACTTAAAATTTGTGAAACTTGTCAACTTGAGCATTGTTCATGCTCACGCAATGCTACTAATTGGTGTAGAATTTTACACTTTATTACATGTATACATGTTTCATATTTTAATTTGATTTTGTCATAATTATTTACATACAAATTATGTAATCCTCACACTTGAATGAAGAATGAAAATTGAGGCATTGCATTAATACAGTTTTTAATGCAATCGTTTTCCACGATCAATTTGCTGAATGTAAATATATGTATGTGAATGTAACTGCGGCATTTACTCCATTAAAGTAGGCCTATTTCTATCAATCTTCTGTTCATAAGGGCCATATAGCTGAGAGATCACGGATCAAAGGCCAACTGACCAGCTGTATATCATACTACAATGGAACAACTTTGTCAAAAATATGTTACGCCCATTTCACAATCTACTTAGAGGAGAACATTATAAGGCAACAGTTCTGATTATCATTTATTGTTCAAAAATATTTATACATGTTGTATACAATTCCTACGACATATTTGTTCACACTTCGTATTAACTTTCATCGTCGGATGCCCACGGTAGATTAACATGTAACATACTGATAAATGATAATGGTTTGGCCGTGGCTATCTGATGATGATTAACTTTAGAGTCATAACCAAACTACCGACAACCAAATTGTAAGTTTTATGTGTATCCTTAATTTATATGACGCCAGTAAACCAACATTGATGATTCGCAGAGACAACATTGTATGTATTCCACACTTTACCAGTAATGGCAATATGTAAAAAGCCCATAGCTATAGGACGAACATAAACTTTTTATTTTGTAGATTATTTTCTTCCGCATGTGAAACTTTAAACTAGCGAAGTATGACATAGATTATGCATATTGTTTTCAAATGCATTGACAAAGAGGATATAAACTTGTCAGATAAAAGAGTATTCACATTGCAGTATAACTGAGAGCATTTAGTTCATTTGACAAATACACTTAAAATTTAGAATTTATAATACAGACAAGGTAGATATGTATCAACCAACCAACTGACCCACATACATACATGTGTATACACAAATGCATGTATATCACTTTCAAGTTTCAAAGTATATTGGTTATCGACACTGCCCTTTGAACTTAAACATTTGCCATGACAAACAAGCAATATAATGATACAAATCATTGTTGAATAAACATACATACAAAAAATACAATTTTCAGAATATACGGTATAATTATGCAAATCCGTTTATATAACAGTAAAGCTATATAAATATTTCTAGGAACATAGACACGTTTTAGATTTTCTAAATACTTAACATTTTGCTTGATTCAGTAAAGCTGCTAAATTTATGGATTGTGGAGAAAGCTGCCACTAACTGCTATGCGTTCTTATAGTAAAAACCAAAACCAATTACATTAGTTTCTTCAAAAATTAAAACAGTACCGTTTTAAATGGCGAGTATATACATTGTACACATACCTATACACAATACAATTCATAAATAAGCTGTGTAATATTAAATAAATACAAGGCATAATACCGTGGCTAAAATACGTATATAATTTAAAGCATTCAGTTTAAAACACCACTGTTGAGCACGGCATTAGGTGACTAGCGTTAGGGTTTTCGGCTTGGGGTCAATTCGCTGTTGATAAAACAGCATTTATATTAAAAGTTATACAACCAAACAGGTAAATGTTTTAACACATTGGAAAAATTATAACAATGTAAACGTTTGTTGAATCTAGAGATGTAATACACATTGTATGTTCATTTGACGCATTAGGGAACTTAATATCAAGGACTTAAAATCACGCCAAATATCTTTCAGCCGCAAATGTGATATTTTCTAATACTAGTAAAACTTAGAGTACTGTAAACTGATCGATATATCAGTCATTATAGTAATTCAATAACTCATTAAAACTCCGGCAAAATATGTTGTTCCTTCAATTTGGTCTTGAATAAATCCACTTCTACTATATGTGGCTTTTACCCAAAACTGATCACCTTTCGACAGTTGCAAAAACGTTTGGGCGCTTGCACATGAATACAAATTAGAGCCAGTAAGACTCTTAAGAACTATATTGTTATTGTGTACGAAGGCTGTATACCCATAGTTACCACTCTGCATACAAATCTGTTTTACAAACAGGTACTGTCCATCTATCGGGGCTGTGAACTTCCCAGTCGTTGTGCTGTAGCCCGAACCAGTGTTTTCCGTGGCACTGCTAAAGATGATGATCTCATTTGTTGAGAAGGATGTTTTGTGGATACTGTGAGCACGGAACATAATAGTTGCTGAAACAGAGACACGTCAATTTTTATAAAACATATAGTGAAAATATAAGTCAAGTTTAATGCACACCTTATGTTTTACACATAACACAACAAGAATGGAACCGTTTTTAAAATCTGATGCAGAGTGCGTATTGAGATTTTATTCGGAAATATATATGATTACGGGCTATTTTGTCACGATGCCTTTAAACTTGATATATCTACATTGTTTAAAACATTCTTTCTTTGAACATCTCTTCAATTTATATAAGAAGTAAATGTCGGTCGTGAATAGTCATCAATATAACTATATAAAAAAGACATTAACGAATACGCGCTGGAAGTCAACAACTTTTTCCGGCACGCATGTTGCATTCTCTTAGGACGTATTTTTAATAACTGATTTGGTATGTTGATTTTCATTGTGCTTGGTGTTGAACAACCATATTATTTTGAAATATTGCATATTAAAGGTATTTGATTAAAATATAAGACATATTCCCTTTAACTAAAACGAGCTTTAATTAGCGATGGTTTTAATTAATCGGCCTATGCATTGCAACTGGGGGCTATATTAAATGGAAGTGGATGTGTAGTTTTTGTAAATGACTTATAAAGTGAACGTTTATCGCGGATTTTGTTCAATCAGAACGGATTAAGAGAAATCTGCGTTTTTGACTGGGTAGTTTTATGAAATAATGATAAAGTTCAACAAGTTAACGGTACAAGCTAACTATGAATGTTCTGCTTACATAAGGTTAATATCGTCTGAAAGATGCTATGCAAGTATTTTTGACCAGAATTGTTTACATATTACTTTTAACCATATTTAAGCAGTAAATCCTACTCATGGAACCACGAGAAACTGCCAACTATAGTAATACATGCGTGTTAAAATATATTACAGTAAACAGGACTTTGTTGAGAAGTGTGGCCAGCAAATTTGTTTGTTTATGTGTTGACCTATTACGTTGAAACAGTTAAATAGCTTGACCTTAATCGACACGTTCAGTTGTCTCGGTGGCCGAGAGGTAATACTCCAAACGGAGGTGCGAGAGGTCCCGGGTTCAATTCCTGGCTCATTGCCCTTTTGGCTTGGAATGACATTAACTAATGACATATTGCTTTAATGTAAAATTTACGGCAAATAATATCCAAAGGCATGGGAAACGTAGAGCAGACATAGTTTAACGTTTTTATACCAGGTACATGTCAATAACATTTAATTTATAAAACAAATTCCAAACGAACCGGTGGTGACCGGATATTTTAAGGTTTTGTTTAGCATAATTCTGTTCATATATATTTCTTGGTTGAGCCCTTTATTTCGACAGTTTACAAAAATAAGATAACAAGATGATCTCTTTATCTTAAACGGTATATACACTGTATCAAATTATTTCATCAAATATAATAACACGTTTTTAATATATAAAAAGGTCCGGAAATTCCAAAACATAAAAATGCCTACAATAAGAGTACGTATAAATAGCTGTTATTTTGAAATTGGCGATCTGGTTTAACGATTATTCTTCTTGTCCTAAAGGTTGAAGCACGTGCGCGCCTAATTATAACAATATAGAATTGAATATGATTCTCTTTTCACGTACGTGTACATTTAACATTGGAACATGTCCTGTCCTCTCTGTGTTCCCCGGTACAGTTGCTGACGGGCAAGTGGAGGTCCACCACGTGGTTGAGGCAGGTGCGCGTCCTGTGCTGGACTCCAGTATCACACGTCACACTGCACGTGCTCCACGCCGACCAGTCGGACCAACCCACTATTTGGAAATTCGCGAAAACTAGATTATAGTTCGTTAGTATTAGAAACAAAAATGTTGAAAACATTGCATTTAGTATGACAGAAGATTACAAACGGAAACAGATTTACCATTTAGAACAAACTTTATTAACAGCGCGTCATTGGTTCCTTTAACGATGCTATGACTGTGTCTGAATCGTTTACATAATATATGATGTCATAAAGTATTCTTTTTGTAAGAATAATTCATTTTGTATGCTGAACATACTGCAAAATTTGTGATCGATTATAAGAGTATCAAAATAGCATAGCTTCAACAAGAAACATTATTTACTTCATGCATATAATCTTTTTTATCAATTGTGTACACACATTATATCTGATAATCAACGATGCACATGTGTACACGTGAATGCGTAAATAATAGTGACAATTATACCAACATACCACGACAATTAGCGCCAACGCATATTTCATAGTTTATGTTGTTGCCGTTGCAGTATATGCCATTATTAGACGGCGAGGGGTTGTCGCAATTCCTATCCCTTGTACGGAGGCCGACACCACACGTTGAGCTGCAGGTACCCCAATTCGCCCATCCGCCCCACCCGCCATTCACTGTACATGCAAATAAATAAAGATGTGCTAGTATATTGTAAAATCACGAACGCCATATTGTTTTGTCCGGTATGGCAGGTATGCCTAATCTGCAAGCGATTAATTGTGTATATCCATTATCATAGAAGTTATGTGGAGATGTATTTTAACAGCAGTTAAAACATTCAGTAAAGGGAACGACAAAGGCGCATTTGTATATATGTATGCGGATCCGCAGCCGCGTCCGTGTCCCCGGTATTTATACACAGACACACGTTTCCGTTCATCTCATACTAAAACATTATACCCTTGGTAAAGATCTGTGTCAATATAATTTATAACACAGCGTGTAAAGGAAACATCAATATGAAAATAACTACATAATAACACACAAACCATGACAGTCGGCGTCACTGCAGATTTCATAATTGATGTTGTCGCCGTTGCAGTGGTTCCCGTCTTTCGACGGCCAAGGTGAGTCGCAATTTCTGTCTCGTCTGCGGAGGCCGACGCCGCACGAGGAGCTGCAGAAGCCCCAGTCTGACCACCCGCCCCAAGCCCCGTGTACTGAAAACAAACATTTGTTTGAAGATTAAATGTATGCACACACCAACAACCTATTCTCTTTTGGCGCACCTCTTATTAACCCATGAATTAAGTTGAAAGCAAAACGCGTAACATTTCGTAAACATCATACTTTTATCACGTCAAGCTATGCGACTGGTAAAACCTTTTACTGAGATGCATACTAACAACTCTGAAAGGTCATTCAAATAGAACATTGTTTTTTAATAGAGCAACTACTGGAGATGATACAACAGATCAATCTGAAGTTTTCAGTATTTTAACAGTGTTTGTAAATAAAAGAGAATGCATTATGTTGTATTAAAATAATTTATGATTTGCTGGTTGATTCGTTTTCGTCTAATGTTTAAAAACTGAAATTGGTATGCAAGGGGCCAGTCTACTGTCAATCTGACTATTATAAAACACGTAGCTCTTAGTTCAGTTAAACATGGTGAAAGGAAATATACTCCCTACCTGGACACGTATTCAGCACACAGACGTCAGTGCTGCGGTCAGCACCAACACAGTCGTCACCGCCGTTCGCTGGTGGAGGGTGGTCACATGTGCGGGTCCGTGACCGCGACCCACTTCCGCAAGTGACGTCACATTCGCTCCAACCCGCCCACACCGACCATCCGCCGTCTACTGGATAAGTATATTACTAACAAAATAAATACTAGTAACTTATGCAAATGAATAATCGGCTACTGTTGTGTGTTACTGTAAATGTATAACCTTCTTCACACAGTTACCCTTTTTTATTTAATTTATTTAATAAGGAGGCAAAGAGCAGACTCAAACATTCTTGTTGTTGAAATGGCTCAATAGGACACTATTCACACGACCACAGCCCGCCGTCGACATTACTTGTTTATCTAAAATAAAAAATATGCGAAATGATATCTTTAATTTTTTATGAATTGACAGCTCGATTGCCTATATAACCGTTGCCCACGAGAAGTGGCAAATTTGCAAAATAATATAATCATTTGTGTTCAGAATGTGTGCATATGTTTGTCTGACGACATAATAATACACGCTAAATATTCCATTTGTCAAAAGAGAATGCATAATTATTTAGAAATAGGTACCCCGGCATCATGCCAATATATTTGCAAGCTTTGATAACCTACCAGCTTGACACAAGCCACAAAACAGTTGACAGTGCTCTTTAGCGGCGTGGGTGTTGTTACAGATGTTGGAGAAATCGTTTAGGAACTGGCAGTTTGGATCGTTGTCAATACACGGTACTGAATAAATAATAACGTAGATTATAATGTCTGTGAACTAAAATGTGTTTGAATTTAAATACACAAAACGAATAAACGTTAAAAATGCGCAAGTAATTTTAACTTATTAAAACCACTGTTTTATATTGACGTCTCCTTAAATACTGAATAGTTTATGTACATGTATATTGACTAAATATAAACACATAAAGTTATAAAATTATATTTAATATTGACTAGACATCTTACTTTATTGACGCGTGTATTGAAATATTAAAATTCAAGCATAAAAATAAATTATACCTCGTGTTGAGTTATCGAACAAGAACCCTGAAATATATAAAATACAGAACGTTAGTTTTAATTTAATGCCAGATGTTTTAAAAATTTAATGTTGTTAATCGTATAAAGTAAAAAATATACATACATTTTATATGAAAGTCTTGTTTACACGACGACGACCACCACCATCACCAACAACACCATTAACACAAATAACAACAACAATACCAATAACACATTACCTGAGCAAACCAGTGCTTGCAAAGACACAATAAAATCTGAAAAAAATGTGAACAAATTAAAAAAATGTCAGGCTTGTGTAATATCTACGTAAATTGAATGCAGTTGTGTTATACATTAGTGTCGCAACATCAGAACTCGGATGTTACATCCGTACATAATGTCAATAGTTTTATACTGTTTCATAGTATTTCTGCAAACTAAATAAATGTTATTCTGCTTCAAAGAAAGAAAATAAAAAGCAATTCGAATCTGCATTAATATCAAAACACGTGAATGCGTTAACATCGATTTATATGAATGTAATAATTTAAAGATAAAATAAATACTTACAGAAACTCCATCTTATTCTTGTTGCAGTCGACATAGTAACCTTTCCTTATCAGCGGCACAATGTTATTTTGTATAAAAGTAAGAAGATGAAATTATACTTTGGTGTGATTAGGTAACGATTTCAATGGTTTTATAGTTTCTGTTGGAGGAAAAACAGGCTGATATCATCAATTGTTTTGTAGCTATGAACTATGGAATTTTAACTTTTCATTTAATGATACCCGCGGCTTTAACGTGATTAAAATGCCTATTAATTTGCAAATAAATTGCCAAATCTGTCTTGTTATTTACCTTTGTGGTGGGAATTTGAAAATTAAAGATGTTTGACTTTTTAAAATATTTGTGCCGACATGACTGAAAGGAATGTGGTCAACAGATTACAGCTTTATGTTCGTAACACCCAACGATTTATTATTTGAAAAGCACATTTTCAAGATGACAAACACACACTGAAGTGTCTTAACGTCGATGTGGGTTACAACTACCTTTGTATCTGTTTACTGATGTAACGCAATGCCGAATTTAGCTCAAGGCCTTACCTAAGTAAAAAGAGCTGAATCTACTATTCAGCAAGTGCATGCACCAGTGACAAATCTTTATACATGTAAACCATATATTTATGTTTACATGTTATTTTTTCAAACACAAACTGGAGCAGAAATTTCTAAATACCATGGATATAACAATTTCTTAGTATATTATATACAGATGTGGGGTACAACTAAGATAATTTAAAAGGGGCCGTGAACCGTGTGGATCTCATCCAAGGGCGCTAGTGAGAAATGCATTAACACTGAAAACATTTTTACATTCGATCTACTGTTTGAATTACACATTAATTAAAATTTATTGTAACAAACTTGTAAAATAATATAAAGTAGGCAAGTAGATCTAGTTTGATTTTGATGAAAAGTATTAAGTACGAGGGGTGTTCGGGAAGTTTAAGGACTTTTGCTTTAATTTAAATTGTAATAGGAATTGACAAACTAGAAAAACACCATTGAAATATTTAATTCCTTTTCAATCAGCTGTTAAACTTGCAATGTGATATACTCACAAATGACAAAATTACCAATAAAACAAGACATACACCTTAGCATACCCAGACAAGCTAACGTCATTTCAACGTTATAAAGTTTTCGTCAATGTTCTTAACTCGGAATATAACATTGCATTAGCAACTAATCTTAATCTGCAAAAAGACATTTTGCCACTGTTTTTATTTTTCCTATTTGTCCATAAACCAACTGATATTAAAGTATAATACACCTCTTAGTGTAAATCTCAATCTTAGATGGAATCAGTCACTACAACTTGTGTTGTACCGCTCTATTCACCAAAGATGGCTGACCAAATTGTTTCTCATCGAATTGCTTTGTTTGTAAACAAGCAAATGTGTTTAAATAAACAGATGTTAACAAGCAAATCACATTCTAAGGTTTTGTTTTCAAATTTTGTTCAAAATAAATATAATCTATGTATCTCCTCTGCATGATTATTTATTCCTAATTAACTCTATATAATACGCAAGTCATTTCGATATTTGTACTTTATTGCTGATTTGTATACGTAATACAAAAGTAAATGTGACATAATATGTAAAATAATAAACATTACTAAAGAACTTAAAATCACGAACATACTCAAACTGTTTATATAAGTAATTCAATGATAGAAGAATAAAAGTAGAAAACAGAGTTGAGGAAAAATGATGTATTTTTTCGGTTGATACTTCTGTAGTTTTGCTCAATACTTCATATGCTTATACAGCTGTATCAGTGCAAAGAGTAATGACGGCAAATAACTATAATACACAAAATATTTAATATATATTTCTATGGGTTTGACTTGATAATATTCTTTAGGACGTCAACAATATTCCTGTCAGTTTAATTCTAGGGAAAATTTAACACCGCTCAAGTCAAATGCGTAATGACACAAAATAATAATATGACGATGTTTTGGGAAGACGGCAATAGTTTATCAACATTTATAGGCAACAATTTTACATCATCATTATCAACAACAACAACAACAGCAACAACAACACAAATCCACGAAATTATTAAGATTACACATTAATTAAGGCACCAGCAAAATTTGTTGTTCCTGAATCATGGTAAGAATAGATACTGCCGGCAGTGGATGTCAATTTAACCCAAACTTGGTCACCTTTAGAAAGGTGTAAGTAAATTTGGGCGCTGGCACATTGATTATAACTGCTGGATGTTGAACTTCGTAGAACCATGTTGTTGTTGTAAACAAACTGTGTATATGCATAATTACCACCACCTGAACATATCTGTTTAACAAAAAGATACAGTCCAGATAGCGGAGCTGTGAATTTTCCGGTCGTTCTGCTGTAGCCTGAACCTTGGTTCATGGTGACGTTAGTGAAAATGATGATGTCATTTGTGGAAAACGATGTCTTCTGTGTACCCATGACTTGAAAAACGATCGTCGCTGAAACAGGGTACCGTAATATTAATATCATCTCCTACTAAGTGGAAATGAATTCTGCATCACCCGACGAACCCAAAAAAGTGATGTCAACATAGGCGTAAGCGATTGAAGATCGACATCTATAAATATATTCGAATATACATCATTATAGTTTATTAACAACTAATAAACTACTAAAAGCCAAACGACAGAGTAAGTCTTTGAGCGGTGTGCTCTATTCGCTAGAAAATGTATTATGAGTCACTCGCAAGAGTAACATTATAATGATAAATAAAACATTTAAATATCACATTCCGACGACAAAAAGCCATATACAACTGCGTAAGGAATAACATGTAAATGAACATTTTCTTTACTTTAAAATTACCAAAATGCTTAAAATATTGGTGTTATAGTTGATTTTGTTCAATAGTTATATGTATTGCTTTCATTAGCTTGCAAGTAATGTTCGCAAGTATTTGGTTTAATGTACTAAGCACACACCATACTATTTTGGCATATCAGTGTGTGTTTTACACTTTTTTGTCTGGTAACTCGATTTCATATTCATGTTTTGTTTTCATTTTTTTCAGCATAAATGATTTTAGACGTTTGTCTTCCGATTGAACTTGCTCTGAAAAATGGTGTCCTCATTTCTATTTCCAAAACATACACTAGAGTTTTAAATTAAGTTATTTTACATACGCGTGCACTTGGACCCGGTACACGACCGGAACTCGCTCGAATCCCCGGAACAGTTGCTGACTTGTAGGTATTGATCCACCACGTGGTTGAGGCAAGTGCGCGTCCTGTGCTGGATTCCAGTATCACACGTCACGCTGCACGTGCTCCAAGCTGACCAGTCAGACCAACTGACTGTTTATAAATGAAAACAGTAAAGAAGCTTAAATGTAGGCGGGTCCAGTGGCGGGTCCAACGGACCTTAGGTGTGGAAGTATTTGTCGAACCAATGTTTCTTAATTACCATAATTATCTTCTTTTTAGGGATCTCGTTAAATCATTACAAAATATGTGCATAATGTATTTGTTTATACCATATATTTGGACGCGAGCGTATTGAGCTTTTAAAAAACGCGTATATTAATAATCGCAGTTAAAATCTCACCTTGACAGAAGGTGCCAATGCAGATTTCGTAATTGATGTTGTCACCATCGCATGGATTTAGGTCTCTGAGCAAAAACGGTGTAGTACAGTTTCTGTCCCTCCTACGGAGGCCGACACCGCATGTGGCGCTGCAGACGCCCCAGTTTGACCATCCTTCCCAGCCGATATGTACTTTTAAAAGATGTGTAAACATTATTCGACATCTATTTGGTTTGGTGACCATTATTTAGGTTATCTTTAAAATCGTATAAAATGTAAGGAAAATGCGACATTTACACAACATGTTTACTGTTTAGGACATATACTGTTTGTCTTTACATTATAGTATGTGTGTAAAGCAACAGCAGTGTGGCGTGTATATAAATTAAATGATAACATTAAAAGAACTAACCTTGGCATTCGGTGCCATAACAAATGTCATAGTTGATGTTGTCTCCGTTGCAAGGGTTCCCGTCTTTCGACGGCCAAGGTGAGTCGCAGTTTCTGTCCCGTCTCCGGAGGCCGACACCACACGTGGAGCTACAGAAGCCCCAGTCCGTCCATGCTCCCCATCCGCCATGTACTGTTATAGAATTCAAGCAGAGAGCTTTTTGGGTATATCATGTGTAAAATATTAGTGTTGGTCAAAGCCAAGCAAAGCCAGCACGAGAAACGCAGCGTCGGTTTTATTGAAGCTGTTCATCAGTGGTTATGAAGGATGCAACACTACTGACGCCCCCTAGCGCATGAGCGGAACTCTTTTTCCAAATGTAGAAACATACAATCCATGATCCCAGGGGGCCAAAACTATATATAGCGTTCTTTCAAGCCTAAAGCTCTGGTTAAGGTCAGTCGGTAGAGCAACAAACTTATAAAAAGCAACACTCTCTCCGTAAAGACTGCTAGATCTACTAGATAAAGCTCTCAGTCTAGTTGAGTTGTCCCTAACAGCTAGCTTATGTTAAGAAGCAGTCATTGGCTTGAGGAGTATATAGGCTTGTACTTGTTGACTGACCGCCTCAAAATAACTTTTAGACGTTGAAATGTGGGGTTAATTAAATATAAAAAATGCAAACAGTTCACGCTTATATAGCAGTGTCAACTCAGTCTCAACTGAGACTGATGTGTTTGACACACACTAACAACCTTTAAGTACAAATTATCAAACAACGAGTCGAAACGGCATCACTTTACGGCACAAGCCATTTAAGGTATGACCTTCCTAATGGATTCACATATTTGCAGCTAAGAAGAGATTTTATAAACCTTATTTTTTATTTAAATATACTAGTATGCCATTTTAAGACGATCCACCGCACAACTTTTCTCAGTTTTTGGATGTTTGATTTTATAAACAAGATTGAAAATTTTCATTTTATTCATATTTAAGGGAGGTAATAAGGTGTAAAATTACTTCCCGTTAATTTAATTTAAGCAAATATAGGTAACTTGCATTTTAAAAAGATTTTTCTACTGTTGAAAAGTAAAAGCATAATACATGTATATATCATATTTTAATGAAAAAAACTTGTTTATTGTTTTGATAATGTGTATTTTTCATAGTCCATTAGAAAGGTTATACATTAAATTCAAAATACAAAATGTGTCTTGATTGCTTGATTTATTATGTATAAAAACATTTATTACCAGGACAGCCATTTAGAACACACGCGGAAGTGTCGTGGTCTACGCCAATACAGAAATCCCCACCATATGCTGGTTTGGGGTTGTCACATGATCGAGTGCGTGACCTGATTCCACTGTCGCATGTGACGTCACACACACTCCATCCTTCCCATGCTGACCATCCACCGTCAACTGGTATAAAAAGTATGAGGATCAACAGTTACTTAATGTTAATTAACTGGGTATTACTATTAGGGTAATTTATCTAAACCGGATTGCATCCAGCTTATCACAATAGGGACGCCATCTGATTAGGCCAAAAAATATATGTCTGGTTCCGGTGACATGCCCAACAAAAATAGGTAGGGTAGGTAGGGATTTCTTTTATATATATATTTTTTTATTTTTTTACTGATGCTGAGTGAGGGGTGATATTATGACGTTATTTCAATGTCTAGTGTGTGTGATTAAAGTCTCCAATGTGAAAAGGTAAGCTTTTTATATACTGAAAACAACATGCATAGTGTAACATAGCTGCAAGTTAGTGGGGGTTTTATGCACATTTAACCTTATGGGTTAATTATTGTATCTTTTTGTAAGTGTTATATATTGAAAATATCACACGCTATAAACGAGACGATTTTCGGTGCGTGCTATGACTAGTACAGCATTTATGCAATAATATGGCAAAATCATGATTGTAGAACAATTTAAAGTTGACTGAATATCAGCGCAAAAATTAGTCTCAAGGAATGCAATATGTTTAATTCTATAGGGCTGCGGGATAATTCGTTATTTCATTTAAAGGCAGTTAATATCATGCTTAGTTCGATCCTTGCCATAAAATCTAGAAGGGACGGGTAATAACCCAGTAAATATATGACTGTTTCGTCTACTTAAACTCGTACTGTGCTATTTCAGTCTCTAAATCAAATGTTTCCATGTATAATAGCCAACAGCTGTAATGTAGCACTCTTGATGTAGCCTCTGGTAATCACTATTGGTTGTACTAATTACATTTGTCGGCAGCCTATGTACGTTGAATAAAATTAGTAACTATGAGTATTTAAGAGCTAGCACGGCATGTGTTAGTCAGTCATTACCATCAGACTCCAAGAGCCACCATGGCATATGTCTGGTCGGTCTCTTGGCTTGCGCATTTAACGTTAACATATGTGGACATTTGTGGCAATGCCTTATGGAACTGAAATAAATAACTTGTAACAACCAACATGTGTTGTCGTGTCAATACATTACACAGCTCTTTTCCAGAAAAATAGCCAACACTCGAACACACACATCTTCTTATCAACCCAATAACATTAAATATCCAATGTTTTAAATTCAAATAATTGACACGTATTGTAATTCTATTTTTTTTTAAATTTACGTTCCCTCAATCAAAACAACATATTATTTATAGATTCAAAACTTAAGTTAAAATTATCAAGTTTTGTTTTATGTTTAGAATGTTAACATAAATGCTTTAAAACGTTCTTTGAAATTCTCTTGATAATTGAGTAAAAAATCGGACCCAAATTTTTAGTATTTAAATGAAAAAAGTTTAGGGTCGGGCCAAAAAATTAGGTTGGGTCGGGTCACCGGAACCAGACATATTTTTTCTTTTCGCCTTACTCGAGAAATCTGAAGTACATTTTCTTAGTTTTCCCACGGTTATTAGTCATTTTCTCTTGTCAATGCAATACTGTTTTATAATGTTCAAAACCTTTTTTTTTTACTTTTGACAATAAAATCAGAAAATACTTCAGATTGTGTAGAAAGGCGTTTTTTGCTTGTATTTAGTCGTAAACGATCCGGCTTAGATTTTTCATTTTGTTGTTAAAAAGCTCGTGGAAGATTCCAATCAATTTAATTCATCTCAAATTCAGTTTAAATCAATACTATTGGTCGATGATATTTTTAGTACGCCTACTTGTATTTGCACGTAGTGTAATGTTTTAGCGATATTAAATATGTTTTTTTCATCTAGAAATTGACAACACTTACCTGCGTGACACAATCCACAGTAGAGCTGACACAGTTGTCGAGCGGTGTGAGGATCGCTGCACGTGTTGTACGTTTCATTTAGCAGCTTGCAGTTGTACTCGACGTCAACGCAAGGCACTGCTGGTGCACATTATAACATAATATTGTCCATTATTAAAAAGAGTTTTTATTAAAATTAATGCTTATCGTTGTTCTTGTTGTATATTTGAGATGAGGTTCATTCAACAGTTCTCTAATGGGTATTTTTTCAATACATAATAATAGTATTTGATAGCAACTGACAATTAAATGCTGAAACACCACAACCACCACCACCACCACCACCACCACCCACCACTACCACCACCACCACCAACACCAACAACAACAACAACAACAACAACAAAAACAACAACAACAACACAAAAGTGTATCCTATAACTAAAAATAGTTTTTGCAAAAAGTATTCGGACAAGCATTTTCTCACAAATCTCATTATTTCATCGCAAAACGCTTTTAAGCGTTCCAAAAACTTTTAAGAAACACCGTGTGCAATGATAAGCGCGAAAGAGTATATTTTGTGAAAATGGGCCAAACAAAAGGAAGAAACAAAATCATTGTCGCCGGTTACTGAGCATTGTTTTGTTTCGATGGGTCCCCCACAACATAAACATTGTTAATGATCATAGATCTCATCACGTTATTTCATCGGTCATATTGCCACCGACAGTGTACAGCATCTAGTAACAGCGATGACAAATGAAATGTGTAATGTAGACGGAAATTAAACTAAACACACCACAATACAATTACTAACAACATTTGGCAAGTAAATATGAACACATTAAAAGCAACATTTTCAAGGTCTTAAACACGGCAATGAGTTCCATTATTGAATAAGTAAAATGCAACTGATCGCCGAGATAATTATTTAGAGCTAAACTGTATTGAAAATAGCGCAAAATTAAAAACACGAATGAATAAACGAAAGAACAAACAAACGAGCTAAAACAAATGGTTATATAAGCTAACTTACTTTGGGTAGTGTTTGCCATGGAATTGCCTAAAATAGATATTCACATAGTATATTTAAGTAAGCGAACTATTCTTTTAGTAAATTGAATTGCATATTTCTAGATATACATGAAATAAAAACCAAGTAAGTTTTGATTTTAAATAAACTGCTACTTACCATGACTTTGTGTTGTGTTAAATAAAAATCCTGAAAATAGTAAAAACATTGACCTTTCAAAGATACATTTATAGTTCTGCATATCACTTTCGTCTATATTTTATAATGCGATGTTACCTCTAATTATTACATGTAAAGTCATTAAAATTTATAAAGCGCTTTTTGCAGTTGTAACTTTAAAAGCATACACTTGTTTTTACACAATTACATATATAAGTTACCAGAGCAAGGCCGATGGATAAAAACAGCAATCAGACCTAAAACATAAAATTATATATATTACATTTTAACTATTGTTAACACGAAACCAATTCTTTATAGTAAATACTATAAACATATTTCACAGCTAATAAGTAAATAACTGTTTTATTACATAAACTTTAATTCTATATTGCATTGTGACTTCTTTTGCAACCAGGAATATACTGATTGTAGTTCTATATATGGTTTACAATGAAGCAGTTGGTGTCAGTTTTCCATTTAAAAAAAAGATTGGTTTATAACAGCTGATGCAGGTCAATATATATTGGTATACATTTTACCGTACAATCCGCGAATATATTAGGAAGAGTACACAGCTTGAAAAGTCATATTGGTAATTATATATCAATGATTATATCAATATACCAATATGACTTTTCAAGCTGTATACTCTACTAAATATATTGGCGTATTGTACAGTAAAATGTATAATAACCTTTTTATTATATATCTTTCGTTTACTTTGAAATATCACCAACATTATTTAATTCGTTAGATATTGGAATCGGAAACCAGACTAGCATCGTTTAGTGCACATATACTCAAACGTTTAATATGAAAATAATATATTTGTTTGGATCCAATACGGGAATATATTGAATGGTCACAAGGTTTAAATGCAGATTGTCGATTGGTGAGATTTATTATATATATAATAATATATGTTATTTGATATGCGATTTGATATTGACACTGTTATTTGTCGTAGTAACCATCACCTGGATGAAAACAAAGGTCGTAATTCACTTTAAGTGTTTGTAGGTAAGGAAATACAAAATCCGTTATATAAAACAGAAACCACAAACAGCAATCAACAGCAACAAACACATGAAAAAACTAACAAGAACTATATTTAGAAAATATAGCCAGCGCTAATTTGTAAAGTGTAAATGAATAAAAAATCATGTAGACCCCATTCTGTTTTCGAACCCGTGGCGTGCGAGGACTGTTGAAAGAAACTTAACAAGAAAAAGTAAAACAGAGGCTGTTTTACAGAGACGGTCTATGTTGAAGCTTGGTGTT
>Ga0224511_10000573_pt1 | contig 18274 bp, 15 predicted proteins | sample SF_May12_sed_USG_2_FD_169988 | JGI IMG/M metagenome (GOLD analysis project Ga0224511, IMG submission 169988) | Sediment microbial communities from San Francisco Bay, California, United States - SF_May12_sed_USGS_8_1 | ecosystem: Environmental > Aquatic > Marine > Sediment | place: USA...
TCAGATGGCTGGCGAGTTTATTCTCACATTCCCCCGCGCTTATCACGCCGGGTTTAATCAAGGCTACAACTTCGCTGAAGCTGTCAACTTCTGTCCTTCCGACTGGGTGAGTAAATACAAACATGTATCCCTGCAAACTAGTGATGAAACTTCTTATTACAACCGCTTAGCCATGTCCATGTCCGTAACCTCAAAATAATTCTTGTGTTTTTGGTTCAGGCCCTTTTGTGTTAGGGTGCCTTGGGGTTGAAAATGTATCATGGGGCTATTATCACATTTTGACTAAAGGTATGCACCTGATCTAGCTGAATGCTGTTATATTTATGGACGTGTACTCTTGAGAATCATGCATATTTTCCATGGGTTTATCTGTTTTAGTTGCCGTTCGGGCGAGGATGCATTCAGAACTATAAATCTGTGAAGCGGCACTGCGTGTTCTCCCATGAGGAGCTGATCTGTAAGATGGCCGCAGACCCGGATAGCATGGATCTGCAGCTGGCAGCAGAAACCCATCATGAACTGCTGGCCATTGTGGAGTATGAACGAAGATATAGGAAGAGATTACTCGCGTTGGTGGGTTTTTGCGCGCGCAGACTTTTATCATCCACTCTCTTTGTTCCTCACTAGCATTTCACTGGAACAAAGATTTGATTCAATTGGATCATGGGTGATTTCTCATCAAAACGTGAAAAACTAGAACTTTGAGGACCAAGTGTCACCTAAGGCATGCTATGCTTACTATTCATGATTTGCGAAGTTTCCAATAGGTTCTCAGCTTGCAGTTGCATGAGTCATCTAACTATTGAACCCCAACTGACTGGTGACCCCTGTAGTGCAACTGAACGTGCTGCGGCACGTACCGATTATCTAACCTATAGTAACAGCCCCCACCTGAAAGTTTACACATTAGCGACTGATTCTACATGATGCAAAACCGAAGTATCACACCTGATGTATGAAAAAAAACAGGACTGAAATTTGTTTCTCTATAAGAACAGCAAAATTGTTACGATAGATTGTATTCTACTTTCAGGGTGTAACAAAGGCTGAACGGGAAGCGTTTGAGTTAGTGCCGGATGATGAGAGGCAGTGCTGCTACTGTAAGACCACCTGTTTCCTGTCTGCTCTTACTTGCCCATGTAAACCTGGTGAGTAGTCTGTTTAGCTAATCACTAACTGAATTGAGTTACCTATGGAATAGAAGACACCTCTTGGTTTGCGGCTTGTGTGAAACCAAATTTTTACCTGGATCTGGCTGTTCCATGGGACATTCTCATTGCAAGTTTATCATTTGTAGATTTACTGGTTTGTACGGAGCACCCAGAGAATCTATGCTCCTGTCCTATGTCTGAGAAGGTTCTGCGGTATCGGTACACCCTGGAAGAATTACCTGCAATGATCTCACAGCTCAAGAAGCGAGCAGAGTCTTATGATCAGTGGAGTCAAAGTGTCAATGAAGCTATGAATTTTAAAGATGGACGAAACAAATTAGGTAAATGCTAGCAATGTGAATTGGGCCTAGTAGCATTTTAAAAGTGGGGGAAGTTGCAAAAGTTTTATGGGAAAATCGTAATTTCTATAATAGAATAGAAATAGAATGTGTTGAGTCAGAGCTCATTTTAATGCAACTCTGTGTTTTGCACGATTGTTACTGAAGTTGAAATTGGCGCTGGTTAGATCCTGGGGGTGCGAAGCTTCAGAACTCGACACTTTCTATCCAATGTATTTAAGTTTGAATGTAATCCCCCATTGACACCTAAAACTTCATATGGCTGTTGCAGAGTTGACTGAATTGAGGAAGCTGTTGTCAGAAGCTCGAGAACAGCGCTATCCGGACAGCAGTATGTTGCGTTCGCTGCATAAAACTGTCCAAGAAGCAGAAAAGTGTGCCTCATTGGCTAGCCAGCTAGTGCAGCGCAAGATCAATTCACCAAGGTAAAATTTATACAAAATCTAGAATCCGTGGTCCTCTTATCGCGAAGGGGATCTTACATTGTTAGAATAATTCATGCGATCAGTGGTGACTTGGTGCTGAAAATGTTACCACCAGGGCAATGTTAAAAGTGCAAGATAAAATACTGAATTAGCGGTTTTCATTTGGAGTTTTGTAGCACCCTGAATGATCCCAGTTTTGTAATGACAGGATTTTAGCATTTATTTTAACGCTGTTTACAGGATAAATGGAAATGGTGGAAAACGAGCAAAGCTAACTGTGCTAGAACTGGAAAAGTTTTTGGAGCGAATGAAATCATTACCATGCATTATCAAGGAAACTGCCTGGGTCGAGGTAAGCGCGGTAATAACGTAAAAAAAACACTCAACACCGCCTGATTCACACAGATGTGTATTATTCCGATTTACCGGTTTGTTTCTAGGAAGTTCTTGCCAAGGTGGATGAGTTTGAACAGGAGGCTCAGGCCTGCCTGACTGCTCCGGTCCTGTCTGTTAATAAGATAGGTGAGCTTTACCAGATTGGCTGTACCTTGGATCTGGACCTGCCTGAAGTACCGCGGCTCAAACAAGCACTCGCTCAAGCTCAGTGGCTCGATGAGGTTTGTTGGCAACTTTAATTCATGGTATTATACTTTGTGCATTGTTGATCTTTCCAGTCATATCTTCTGGTTTGGTTTGTTTGAGAAGAGTAGTATTTATTGTTGACTCACGGCTTCTACAGATTCACAAAGTAACTAGAAAGGAATCTCTGCTAACTCTCGAAGCCATCAAAGATCTTATGGAGCAGGGAATGAACCTAGCCCCTCATGAATCTGTAGAGAAGGCATTAACTCAAACACAATTGCTACTTAATGATGCGGACAGATGGGAGGAGAAAGCAAGGATTTGTCTCCATGCAAGGTTATTATTATCCCCAGTGTGGTTAGACGGTTCAATGTGTGATTCCTGAGCAATAGCCCGGGGCAAGGCCAGGTTATAAATTTCGACTGGTAGTATGCGGGAAAAGGCGTTCTGCATACCCATAATCAGTCGGCAGTAAATAATTGCAAAGCAACAATATTCAAAGGATTCCGGACCACAAAAACATGGCCGAATAGTGTTTGTCTGTTTACGGCCCAGATGACGGTGTGCCCACTCGTATCTTTTAGGCCGAGACATATCATGAGCACATTGGAGGCTATAATCCATGAGGCGCGGTACATTGCTGCCGAGCTGCCAAATATAACTGCACTGCAAGACGCACTGAAGAAAGCCAAAGAGTGGGCTGCTCAAGCCGAAGACCTGTTAGATCCTCATCACCCTTTCTCGTACCTTGATACGCTGGAAGAGTTGGTGAACCGAGGTCGCCCTATTCCCGTCAGATTGGACCTCCTGCCTCAGGTATTCTATCCCAGCAGCTTCTGATATGGTGTTGCTTGTATGTCTTTAGGTGCGCTAATCCGAATGTCGATTTCAAATGGCTGAGCTTTTGACCCCGGCTTTTGCCTCAACCGAGCACGGACTTTTGTGTTGGGCTCTAGGCCAAGCGTAGTTTCGGCAAGAGTTGTCTTGTTAAAGGGATTATGTCACAGTTGAGTGTAGATGCACTTTCGGAGTTGTGTTTCCCATTCTTAAAGGGAAGCAGCTCTGCATTAATTGCGGTGCTAGCGAGTGACCTTTTTCCAAAACAACCAAATATCGCTCATTCGAATAACTATGGCCTGAATGGTCCAAATAGAAAGAAAAAGGGATCTAATTACTAAAACTTAGTAACCTAATGATCTTTACTCCCTCATAACATCGGGCAGAACTCTAAATTGAACATAATATTGGAGAAAACTGAAGTTATAAGAAGTGCTAAAGTGCTAAATAGAGGCCGTTGCGTTCGGCCTGTATTTTATTGTGCAATAATGGCACTAATACTCACTGACAGAGGTGACAAACTGCACTCGGAAACCCTATTTTTATATTTTTGTTGAAAATTCTCTGTATTCAGACTTGTGTGACTACAGGTCTAGTATACACATGCAAGAAAATTTTCCAAACATTACCGCGTAAACAGAGAAATCAATGCAAACACCAACAGCTCTGTGTTAATTTCCTATCTCGAGGCCAATTCTGTTGCGTCGACGGTCTGAAAAGTGCACCGCCAAAGGCTCTAAGTATGCGGATTGGATAGGGCTATGTCTAAGCTACCATTTGAGCTGGGTATTGGGCCCATTTGTTGATGGTAGGCTCCAGAATCTGAAAACAAGTGAAGACACTTTTGGCCATGACAAAACCCCTTTAAATGAACAACATTACAGAGGAAGATGGCTCCCTTGAACAATTAATGCCTTTGTCATAACATTGTAATCGTATAGTGTATGCCCAGGCTGAAAGCTCAGGTGGCCTGGCCCCGTCATGCTAGGTTACCTTTGATTTAAGCAAGGCCAGACACAGTTGTGCCAAAAGTCCAGGCTGAAATCTCGGCTGTTTGAACCAGCATAACTAAGATTGGTATCAGCAAGTCTCTGATTGGTCTCTTCTGTGTTACACAGATGGAATCGCAAGTGACAGCTGCAAAGTCGTGGCGCGAACGAACGGCACGCACATTCCTGAAGAAGAACTCGACGTATACCTTGCTGGAAGTGCTTTCCCCTCGATCAGAGATTGGTATGTTTCCCATCACCAAGAAGAGAAAGAAGAAAGATGTCAGTCCTGATGTAGAACCCGATCGTCAAGGCCATGCGGTGAGTAGTAGGAGCTAGGAATTATTTGACGAGGTCGTTCTCACAGTGAACCAATAGCGTGGCTAGGATTTGAACACAGGATTAAGCCACCCCACTATCTGATTGTTCTGCCTTGTAAGAATTTTCTCTTTGTTTTGCAGTAAAAGAAGTGACATCAAACTGTCAGTTTGGTATACAGTTAACGTTTTAAGTGATGAGTAATTTTTAATGCGAGATTTCTCTTTTAGTTCTGTGACTCTGAGGCAATGATGGAATTTTTCAAACGTTCCGAGCAGGGCGAGCTGGAGTCAATGCGTGCTCTACGGCTTAAGAACGCAGAAAAACATAGACAGGATGACGCCGTGGATGCCAAGTACTGCCAGTGTCGAAAGGGTGTATCCGGCTACATGTTCCAATGTGAGCTGTGCAAGGAATGGTTCCATGGTATGCACCTAAGACATCTTCCGACTATTCTCGTAATGTGAAAAGTCGCTAGAGAAGAATGCGTGAATCAAGTGGACTAGTCAATCATGATAAATTAGAGTATGCTGCAATCTTTTACAGCTCAATGCCTGCCCAATATGAAGCCTCACGTCCAGAAAAATAGAAGTAGTCAGGCAGCTTGGCTCCAAGCTGCGAAGGAGAACAAGTTCCTCTGTCCATTCTGTCTGCGATCCCGTCGTCCACGACTGGAAACAATACTCAGCCTACTTGTCTCCCTACAGAAGCTTCCTGTCCGGTATGATCTTGCCTCCCCCTGATCTCCATTCCAAAATGTAATTGAAGATAGTAAATCCCAATACGAAAATTGTGAGGTAGTTAGTATTGTTGGGGCAATCGAGAGGGGCCCACAGTCACAAAATCTATATTTAGCAAAGATGTGCGACACCTCAGGGTCAAATTTTCCATATTTACTCCCAACAAATTTCGCTATAATAAATATTGGATAGAATCTCTGAGGGTATGCGAATGCTTTAGTGCCAATGGTGATTTGGTTATTTATCTTTTGACAGAAAATCTTTCTCTCGCTGTTAGAGAAATTTAAGATGGTTTATTGTAGTCTGCCAGAGGGTGAAGCTCTGCAGTGTTTGACTGAAAGAGCCATGGCCTGGCAGGACCGGGCTCGAAATATGCTAGCCAGAGATGATCTCGCTTCCGCGCATGCCAAACTCAGCGTCCTCAGTCAAAAGATGGTAGAGCAGGCAGCTAGAGAGAAAACTGCCAAGATCATAGACGCGGAAATTCAAAAGGTAACAGTGACTCTATGAAATCGTATGTGGGACTTCCAAATAGCACTATGGAACTATGGACTGAATTACAATAGTGTAGTTTTGTAACTTCTTTTAATTGCTAAACGCGTATGATTGTTTTGAAGGCTGCTAGTAACCCTCAGCTGCAGGGGCATTTGTCGCACTCCAACACGAATCCAGTCTCCTTGCCAACTGTAAAAACAGAGCCTGCTGATCCATCTCCAGGTGTGGTGTTACCCATAGAGCCAGTTGATGTAAAACCATCATGCGACATGTCTGAGCACGCATATTCCTCCGTCAGCAAGAATTCCAGTCAAAGTGAGTAACAACTGAGGCTGAATTTCATTTATCTAAATATTTCATATATTATTTATAAACAGGTATGTTCCAAACCATTTTCGTTTGATTTCTATCACATTGAAAATGTCGTCTTAGTATTGGCTGATGACATCAGTGTATTCCAAATGCTGTCTGATGGCGCAAGAGTCCCCGGGTGCTACCTGGTGTCCCAGTGTTTCTTGATTGCAGCCTAGTGACAACAATGTTTCCTGAGTGCTGCTTGGTGGCATCAGTATCCACCTATTGCCGCCTGAGGACACCAGTGTGTGTTGTTGTAGAGAGTCTATTAACTACTCCTTCGTCCACTGGTTCAAACACCGATTCGCCGCGTAAACATGCGAGGAAGTCGCCGCTGATTCCTCTTTCACTGGACACATCGCCAGTGCTCGACCTGCCTCACATGACACGGGTGGAGCTGGAGGAGTTGATGATGGAAGGAGACCTGCTGGAGGTGTCACTCGATGAGACGCAGCACATATGGAAGATACTGCAAGCCTGCATCAGCAAATCCAATGATAACCCCAGAGTCATGGAGTTTGAGGTAATAAAGTGTGTTATTTTCCTTTCGGTTGGCCACCCTGTGATGCAGATATCCTCTCATTGGGTTGACTGTTTCATGGTATATAGTTACCGCTCATGTAATCGGGTAGTGGGTTTGACCTGTCTAACTTGATAATGCTGACTCTATTCCCAGGAGCAGGACCTCGATTTCCCTAAACCTTTTCTGATGAAGAAAGAAAAGAGGAAGAAGATAAAGAGAGAAGCTGAGTCACCGAATAACTCCATACCAGAGCTGAAATCTGATGTCGTGCGGAAGAAGATTAAAAAGGAAATCATCAAAACAAAAAGTGAGAGAGCTAAGCACTGTTTATCTAATTAGTAGCTTGTTGTTGTGGGTGTTGACTTTGACATGCTTCCAATGATTATACAACTCTGAATTTCTTTCAGAGAAAGACTTGAAGAAGACTGGGTCCCCGGGAGCGCCTTCTCCAATCGAAAAGAAGGTGAAGAAAATCAAAAGGAAACCAAAGGCTTTAGGAAAGAAGCTACAAGTGGATAAGAACACGGGAGCTGTCGAGGAGGAGGAAGACTGTGCAGCCATTAAGTGCCTGAAACCAGTCGGTAAGTTAGGTTCACTATTAGTCAGCAGAGTTTAGTACTTGTACAACGTTTTATGATGAAGCACTCATTTAACCACTTGTCACTATTTTCCTGCGCTTGACCCAACTAACATGTGCAGAGCGTTAAAAAACTTTGATACTATAGAAGGATTTTGAAATAAAGCTAATCCTCTGATTGAATTTCATTGTGATAAAAAACTTCGCAGTATTCGAGAGTTTGCGGCGCTGTGTACCCCGCTACGGAACCGAAATTTTACCGATTCAACTAACTAATACATAATGATTCGCCCGGTGAGCTGTTCGCTCACTCAATGAAAACATTGCTCACTGTGGATCGGTATTGCTAATGATTCGGTGCACAATATGGATGCATATATATGAATATGTCTGGTATATTAGTTCATAATATCAAACTGCGGCAGCCCTAAAAACTAGAACTAGAAAAAGAAAAACGTATTGGTTATCATCGGTAACTGTCTGCATTTGCGCGCCAATGACGTCAATTTGGTCCTGTTTTCGATTTACATATACGGAAACGCAACTCTGCAAACTCTGTATATATTATGCTGTTGACAACAGTAAAATAGACACCAAACCGGTGAGGTGAACTCACGGATGGACTAAATTACTAGCAGAGATGCGATAGTGGGACTGATTTTTCGATGAGTCTTCGAACTCTATCCTGCCGCGCTCTGTGATTTGTAAATGCTCATAATACTGGATCAGCTTTGCTGGGATGCCAACCTTAATAGACCTATTTTACACATGAACAAATAGAATAAATGGAATGGTAGGTGCATTCGTGTGTTCGTGACTAAAATTTTTGAAAGAATTTCGGTTGGGAGCACGCAAACACGGTCGCGGTGAGGAAACTCAGTTGAGTTCAGGATGGACTTTGATCGGATCAGAGCTGTCCTCTCCCAACTTTAACTCATCGGTTAGAGCCGATTAGAGCGATTCGTTATTCCAACGTAGTAATCAAGCCTCTTTGTGGTAACCTTGACATTTGCCTAAACTACTAGGCGAACGCCTAATTTCGGTTGCGGAATTCTGTTCACAAGCTTTCGGTCGCAGATCGCGACCGAAAGTGAAATATGCGTTTTTGGATCGCGCTTTTCAGTCGCGATCTTGAGCAGTTTAGCAGATCTCGAAATCCATTTCGGTTGCGAAAAAGCAGAGCACGCGAATGCACCTAATATGAGAAGCTGCATAAATAGAACAGAATGAAAAGGGATGTAATTCTCTTATAAGACCCCCTGAATAATGTTTGGGTTCTTTTTGTAACAGGTGATGAGGTTGACTGGGTGCAGTGTGACAAATGCGAGAAATGGTTCCACCTGACCTGTCAAGGCATGACCAAGCATGATTTGAGAGATGATGAAGATTACGTTTGTCGAGCATGTGTGCCGCCAACTGCAGCTCGTAAGGTCAATGACCTCGGCGGTGGAGATCAAGCCAAGGTGAGTGACTGAGGGCATCTGATCTATATCACCTAGCAGCGATGACCATCTGATTTCTGTTTTGAATATGTGTGGTGAACTAAGCAGAGTGCGTGGGCAACTTCCTCACCAATGCTCAGTTCCAATCTGTTTTAAAGGGATTCGGAAGTTTCCAACATGCCCTAATACATTGATCTCTTACTGGATACCTGTTATACATGCACTGTTCTCACCTGGACAGATGAAATGACAACACCCAATTGCAGCGTATTGCCCAATCGGATACCGTATCAGAGGCTGTTAAGATTTTCACACAGAACCTAATGTGCCTCATCCAATGGTAGACTTATATGGAGCATTTGGACTTTTGATCATAACTTTTGAATGGGTGGTCTGATTGAAAAATCACTTTGACCACACAAAGACACCTTTCAGCAGACTTTTAGCAAAATCAGAAAAATAATTAAACAGCCTTTAGATGGCAATAGTTAGGAAACTCAGCTGCTCCTGACCAATCACGAATCCACAAACCCCATAAAGACATAAAGAATACCAGATACCATCACTGGCTGTTCAATTGAAATCCACACAAAACCTCTGCATCACACCACAATTCTGATGTGGCACAATGGCAGCGCATGTTATATCATTTCAATGAGTGTGAGTGTTGTTTTATCGGAGACTTTTGTTGTTAGGCAACTGCTACAGAGTCGGAGGAGATAATCTCGGTGGTTGGAACACCAGTACCCAGTGCATCCCAGTCGCCAGTTAGTGAGGTTGTGGACAGCTGCGGAGACGCCAAGTCTAAAGAAGGGAAACCATCCAGTCAAGTTAATGAGGAGAGCAGTAAGGAGAAATCTCTCACTGCTGCAGTTTCCACGGATACGAGTTGAAACCAGAGTATGTGTGAATATGCGCAGTGTCACTGCATTTTACATAGCTGTATATTATGAACATGGTGGTAGTCCCGGATGATGGGATTTATGATATTACTTTTTAAAGTAATGTTGACGTTCATTTTCCTATTGGCTGTGTGTATAACTGTTTAGTAAACTGGTTACCATTACTAGTACAAACCAATGTATTATACTCTCAATTGCATAAACTATTCTCAAATATCTTCGGAAATGGAAGAAAAAATAGAAGGCTGCGATGCACCCAGAATCTAAAGTAGTATAACAGAAATTATGCAACCTGGCAAGAGGGATTAACCAAGGGTTGGTTCATCGTTAACAATTGATTCAATATCTACATGTACATTGTTAAAAAACCACATACATCACAATAAAATTTATCTGAAATCAACAGTCAAAGAAAACGATTTCCGGATGCTAGGTAAAGTTGGTGGGGGCAGATACATTCGCTGTGGTCTTCCGCAATGCCTGCGGTTGAGTCAACGTTGACTGGGTTACAAGTGTTCGTGAGACGGCCGGCTTTGCATTTTTTTGTAGTTGCATAGTTAGCATTTGGGGAGTCAATCCTTGACGACTGGCTAGTGTGAAGTGTTGAATGTTCTGACCTGGCTGACTTCCCTGAGTGCTGTCTAGAGGCTTTACATCTGTCAAGAGAAAGTAAAGATTATTTGTCCGTCACTAACTTCCCAATAATAATTATGACCAGGTGAATTGGTGTATTCGCGTGATCGGGCTTTGACATCCGGGTTTTCGACGTATTCTATGTTCCAATGCTCGGAATTGCGCCTGAAAAATGCGTTTGTACAAACCATGTACCTTCGACTGTTACATAGCTTATACAGTGTCATAGTTATCGAAATGTCATGGCCAGATCAATCGCTTACTTATTTAATAGTCGCTTCACGAGTCGCTTTGTTGTTGCGAAACAGTCTGCACAAATTTTTCTGTCCATAGAGAACAACTCCGATGCGCCCGCAACTCCTTGATGTTTTAACTGCGGCTATTTGTTCGCGTGATGGCGCCTGAAACTTTTTGTCTGCGTCTGACGGAAATCATGCGAATACACCTCTTGTCTCGCAATAATCGGATTACAAACAATAAGCACAAAAAATCTAGGATGCAGGAGAGTGGACTGAGCACTCATGTATGTTCTAGGCATATCTGGGTTAGCACGAGCAGTACAGCGACTTTGTACTGAGACATGTTGATTATATTTTTAGCTAGGACACCAGGTAAAAGAAAAGTTCTACCGAGAACCACTCCATTTACTTCTGTCAGCTTGATGGTTCTGTGAACAATACATCCGGGTTGTGTATAACTTTGTAATCAAGACCCGTGAGAACACATACACACTTACATTGAAGGTTGGAATTCTGTCCAATCGACTGTGAAGGCAGAACACCTAGCAATGCTGTTTGACAACTATTTTTATCTGAAAGGCTCGAATGTGTGGCATAAATAACTCCGTTAGACGCATTCATTCCCTGCAGCAAGTCCTGTAAAACAAACAAGGAATCTAGATTTTGATAAGGAATCTGGCAAAACCCTGCTAGCATCGCTTGCAGTAAAAAATTAATAATTTTGGCAGGTTGATGAAACAAGTTTTACATCTTCATCTTGATCAAGTGATTGCACTCCGTAAAGCTTATTAGGATAATAGACACTTATTTTTCACCACCAAAGTATCGCAAAAGTGTAAAAATTGGCACTATCGCAATGCCCTCTTCAACAGAAATTGTCAAAGTGGGCGGTCATGCCAAATGAGAAAGCCACGCACATGCCAGTGACATCACTAGCCTAGGTAGAATGACCTTTTGGTGACTTACAGAGTTTTTGACCAGAACAGTATGTCCCGAAGGGGGGGATCCCTCTGATGCTTGCTGCGTATAAAGATAAGGCATTCCACCTAGCACTGTGAGATTCCCAGTATGCTTAGAATTAGGAGCTAACTGTAGCCCTCCTCTAGCCTGACAAATATATACACAACAGTTCAATGTGGGGCTTATGCGGTTCAGCGACACACATAGGGTGGAATGGTGGAGGTGATCACAAAATGGTCATTAATTTCAAGTTGTTGCTTACATGCACACCGGGAGAGCACTCATTACATCATGTAAGTATCCTGCAGTGATCAATACAACCTGGGCAGGATTTGTGAGACCAGTGGACCCACCAACTCACCACTTTGGCTTTACTCGCCAGATCGCTGAGCAGCATGGAATTGGTTTTACCATTCTGCACCTTGCTCATAACCATAGCTGGTGAAGGCAACTGCTGAGCCACGCTGGCAGAGGACTCCCCATGCTGGGTGGTCTACAAAGTAGAGGCAACCACCTTCTATTACAGCGGGCATGATATATGGGTGCAATCAAACCGATTATTTGATAGGAGATAGTAATAATAGCATTACAGCAGTCGACCCCAACTGGGCAGGCCAGCATCACCACGGTAACATACCCTCAGGGCAGATGGGCTCGCCGACAGTCGGGACAATGACTCCGGAACAGTCGTGGATTGCTCTGTCACTGACTCCATCACGCCGCCATCAGTAGATTGAGATTCAGCGCTCTTTGGTTTTGATTTTTTCTTTTTGGATGGGGATGTCGCCCAATTTGATGGCACGGTTTGGCTTTTTGCTGGCTGAGCCTTTTGGAGCTGAGCCAGACTAGCGGAAGGGCCACTCTGCGAAGCTGAACAAACTTTTCTACAAAAGATCATTTGGACATGAATGTCTCTGTGCGTGGCTATGGGTTGTTCCCCGTCGGCTGACTGCGGGCTAAAGTGACAAAGGACACGGTTGAATAGGAGAGGTCAGTTTCAATTTCCCACTCTCACAAACTATACACCAATATTATAAGTGGAGATGGGAGGACGGTATCACCAAAGTTAGAATAAGATCCACGGGACGTAGGCACCAGAAAACTGAGCAGGGCAAAAGAATCAGCCTACATCCCGTGGTGGGAAAGATATATTGAAAAATGAGGATGAATACAGAAGCAATTTTAAGCTAATTCCTGAGGATAATAGAAGATTGATTTGAAATTTCTTCTACTGGCAAGTTCGTGTTTCACCTTACCACAACAACTAACAATACTTCCTGGTAGTCATTTCTACTATCTCACCGACACCCGCATGAGGATGTTACCCATTTTGCCTTGCACTGTCTGAGTTTTATTATAATGAACTAACCGCTTTGGGTTAGGACTCTCTATAGCAGCTTTCACAGACGCTCTCAGGAAATCCAACTTTCGATTGGGGAGGAATGAGCAACCATTAAGTAGAGCACCATACGAGGATGGAACCTGGAAGTAAAGTATGCCTATCAGAGTTGATTGGTGAATAGTTCATCTTCCATTTCAAAGGAAAATAAGCCAGTCAGGCTATAACAGTTTGTTTTCGAAACCTTCAACATGATTCGAGTGAATGTTCACATAGGGCTAAAAGAAAACCTTGGAAGACCTGTGCTAGTCAAACCACAAAGCTCCAATTCCGACAAACTAGGTATCAAGCGCATTAAATCTGCAGACATAAAAAGAAAATGTAGTCTTTTTACGATTCTTTATGAAAAGGTTTCAAATTACAGGATTCTTATTTCAGAGAACAAATCCTTGTGGTCTATGTGAATTGGAATGAATGGCCAACCTATTGGAGTGATAGAGATCAGAGCAGCCTTACCGCCAGTGGACGAGGATGGAATGAAGAGAAACCAGAATCAAAAAGCCGATCGCTGTCCGTCTGTCCGTCGATATCAACATCAGGAAAGAGAGTGACGGCGCTGACCGAGCTGCTCTTAACAGGCCTAAAATTGAGATAGTTTGCAGTAGTATCAAAGCCAGAGTTCTATTGGCTATAAAACTTACTCTAGCATTGGCCATATGAGATTAACACCTTTAAGGAGTGTACTAGGAAGTCAGGTCTCAAGTTTATTTAGGGGCTTATGTCACGGTCGAGGATAGCCGCACTTTCAGAGTTGTGTTCCCCATTTGGAAAGGGAAGCAACTACGCATTCATGACAGCGAGTGGTCTTTTTCCACAAAAGAAATATCGGTCACTCGAATAACTACGACCCGAATGGCCCAAATAGAAAGAAAATGGGATCTAATTACCAAACCCTAGTAACCTAACGATCTTCACTCCCTCATAACATCAAGTTATAAGAAGTGCCTTGCCGGTTTTCCCTAGCCCTAAATAGAGGCCATTGCATTCGGCTCTAAATATGTGCACTGTATAGGGCTATATCTAAACCTACATTCGAGCTGAATATTTGGCCCTTTTGTTGATGGTAGGCCTCAAAATATGAAAACAAGTGAAGACACTTTCGGCCACGACATAGCCCCGTTAAGTAAATGAATTGACATTTTCAACTGAGCGAATTTCGTGTACTGTACAATATACATACCTGTTTATGTGATGCACTTTAGCGAATTGCACCGGATCAGGTGAATGTACACTAGAGGCGACAGAAGATGGGCGCGATGTTGATTTCTTTCTCGGTAGAGCAGGCACCACACCATTACCCATGGCTTTTGCCAGCTGTGCTGCCTCTTTGGCATCCCTGTGTTCCTGAAGTAGCTGGTCAAAAGGTTTTGAGCGACCAGGCACTTTCCTGCGCATTGATAATGCATGCGTCTGCAAGGGAAGACAACTAGTAATTCTCCTTATTTCTGTTCAGCTGAGCATTTGTTAATTCTGAGCAACGAATCTCGGAATCCAAAGGTTGTTTCGGATAAAAAGAATCCAAGAACTACAATAGTGGTTTTTTTTCTAGGGTAAAGAACGCACCTAGGCCACCATCTGTTAGAATGAAAACTGAGTGGGTTATCAGCTTAGTAACAGACATTTTGTGATTTACATATTCAAGCTGGGCGATAGCCCCACCGCTACCATATACGGGTTGCCATACCTTGCAGGTTAGAGATCGAGTACAGTGCTTTCCCCATTCTTCAGCCCAACAACCGCAATGCCTATCAGGATCATACTCCCGATCTGGAAAAATGAAAAGGGCATTTTAGACTCACAGAGACAGTCAATAACCAGTTTTCAACTATTACGAAGTTTAAGTGGTTGTTTAGGCAAGAGATGGGACTGTACCTTTGCAAGGAATGTGTTTGTCCCTGGTTGTGATACGGCTATCCTCCACAACAGGGATTGGCTTGATTCTCCGACTGCTTAGGGTGGACGGCTGACTGACTGCGAGGCGAGGAGCGGTGGATTGGTTCAGGATCACCTCCGACACGACTGGACTGTAAATCGGTGACGCAACGGACGCATCCGTACCAGGAGAGGCAGAGGAGGGAGCGGTGACAGCAGGAGTGACCTTTAGTTTCTTAGCCGGCTCCCGCGCCAGCTCGCCTAGAGTTGTCTCCAATGATCGTTTAGCGATGAGCTTTTTATGAGCTTTGCCGTTGGTAGAAGTGGATACCAGACTAGACTGTTGGTTGATTGTCACAGACTTCAGTGACTTATTCTTGTCCGCCAGATCGTTTAAGGCAACGATTGGTTGAGCACTAGCAGAGCTCAAGTGTTTGGCCAAAGCGCTATTTGTCTTGTTGACATGGTTAGAGACTGTTTTTGTTCTACCATTAGGTGGGATATTAGGTAGTTGATATTTATCCAAAATATTAGCTTCGGTGGTAGTTGATGTGGCCGGCTGGGTTAATATCTTGGGTGAGCTACGAGGGGAGTTTTTCAGTTTATTTTTGCTGCCAATGCCCTTAATGACTGGTTTCTGCGTTAATAAATGCTGCACTGATGAATGGTCACTGTCGTCTTGGTGCCTCGCCACTGTGGAGAAAATAAAGCAGTTTGTTACTGTTCTGTATCAACCATTTGAGTCAACGGGCATATGCTCGTGCAGGGGCAATAGGTGCAAACTGCCCAAACTCTAGGTATGGGTGTACTGGGATGGGCTTGGTCAACAGATTTATTTTGTTTATTACTCACTGCGATGAGAGTACAAAGCTTGTGGCTTAATCACGGCGTTACATTCCTCACAGACTGTCAGATAGCATTCATCCAAAGCCGGGCAGACACCAAACATGGCTGCATCTAGAATGAGAAGGATGGGCGCTTTGCTTTAAAACCTGATGGTAATAAATTACACCAGGTGTACACATTGAATTGAAAATACAGATAAACATGAGCAACGCCACTTCGAAATAAGAAATTCACTAACTAAATGGTTTTAGTCCATTGGGGCTTGGATGAAACTGGTGTTGAGCATATCAAACAAGATCGTCACTTCTAAAACCGGAACAAGGACTGGTAGTAACGGTTTTCAGTTAGAAGCATACACTCGGCTATCAAATAGGTTTTAATACCATGGGTATACACTGTACAAATCTTCCGTGAAAGATCATACTGACCTTCCTTGCGGAGTTTGGTGCTCCGAGTTGGCGATGAGTTTACCATGATTGCCTCAACACCAGAAGTGATTGAATCTACTAAAAACAAAGAATTGCTTTCACTAAATGATGGGCCACTTAAATGCATATGATTAGGCCAAGTGGAAGTTATTCTGAGGAAAGAAAAGAAGTCTGGTGTGTCATGTAGTCAGATCTCCCCAGTTCTCTTCCTAATAAATTGGAACTAGTGCAATCATGGTAGCAATTACATGTCAGCGCCAGAGTATACAATGAGTGAATGACACATGGGACAGTTAACAGACTTTCAAAGTTTTATAGTTTATGCTATTGAGATTGATCATGCATTCTCGATTCTAACATTCTGTCAATGTCTGGTACAAATCCTCTTAGTTCGTTCAGCTACATCATCGTGCCACTTATATTTATTGTAAATGTAGGCATGCAAATCACTCGTCTCAAGTCAATACCGAATACGACTCGAGGTTGATGAATAAAACAGAATCCACCGTGAGTGTAACTCGGCCGATGGGAACTCTAAACTTAGTTTAAAATATCATACTATAATAAACTGAGCAACGAATTTGGCTAATGGGAGTTTAGGAGGTCATCCATCTACGGTCGGTATAGTAACTACTAAGTGAGTAAGTGAGTCAATTGCTGACTTGAGTCACTAGACACTAGACAGTCCAAAGCTAATAGACTCGGCCAAACGTCTTGACCTAGAACGTATTCTATGCCGGCCGACAGCAACATGCCCATCAAATAGATATGCTACCTAAAGGTGTATCAGGTGGTTTCTCTTTTTGTCCCTTTTTAAACCGATCTATAGCCTGTTTCCATGACTGTCCTCCGTATTTTGTTGTTAGATCTTTACAGAATTCCATGATTTTTAGTTGCTCCAGAAGTTCTCGCGTGACGTCACGTTCACGCAGCGTAGTGGGAATCCCTTTCTCATAATTCATTCGCCGACAAATTTTTCACCGGCGGCATTTACTCTGTCAGTCACAGCCATAAAACGTTTATTATGTCACGAATACACGAAGGTAATACGCTTTGAATATTTGTTCTTTAAACTTGTGGCATGACTTACCTATTGACGCTTGAATAAAGTAAATATATGAGTTAGGAAAACCGACTGATTCCGCCAATCGAAATCATTTTATTTCTATTTCTAAATCTAATGACGGGAGACTAATGCCTATGTGAGTGTAGTCACCGACAGACTCCCCGACTCAATCGCGAACTTGCTGACCGACTTGTCGACCGAATCAGTACCTGATGAGAGTACCTAGTCTGCTTGGTGGTTATTCATGTGCGGTGTGAGCCAGTCACCTACCATATCGTCGGTAGTACCCCATTTCTCTACTGACAAGTTTAGTTGCGCTGAATAAAAAAAAAGTAAGGCCAAAACACGACTCACCACCTCAAGCTCAACACTCCTTGACCATTCTGACCTCTCTCTGTTTTCCCCCGTTGCCTAGTTCTAGTGAGCTGGTTAACTGAAATAATTTGGTACCAAACAAGGTGCCTTGATTTATGCTCATATGAGATATCGTGAAATATTCTCACAAGGCATTTTTCTCTCGCGTGTTCAACTTCATTGGTCGTCTCCTGTTCTTTTCAGATGACATTATCCGGCGCAAACTTTTGATTGATGGGGATGGTGGAGATGCTGACAAAGGCTTGGTTCGTCTGCAGAAGTTTATAATAGAGTGGTGCTCTGAAGAAACAGAACCTAGTGATGAGATAAATCGAGAAACGTTAGTTAGTGGTTGGAATGGTATAGGCTGTGGACTAGAGTTTGATCGCAATTAATTTATGTCCTGACTGTGTTCTCCCGTACACACTCCACAATATAATTATCTTGTACAGGTTCAGTAACTTTTCCTTAGCTCAGCAGCGAATAAAGGCCTGCCACCACCCTTGACTTAAATTATAGAATTCAAACTCACAAATCACTGTGCACAGGGGGCGCATTCTAACCCCAAAGCCAGAGCTGCTCCATCCATGCCCTGACTGTCCGCATTGGTTTTATTCTTTATAGAGAAATACGGCACCAAAAGGCTATGAACATGTGCAGTCTGGCGGAGGGCCAAGCCGAGAAAATAAATCTTATCCAGAAAACTGCTGAAAGAGAACAGAAACGATATGATTTGCTCTATCAATCCATTGGTAAAGTTTCGACTGTAGGATATTGTGCTCA
>Ga0224511_10000574_pt1 | contig 18273 bp, 14 predicted proteins | sample SF_May12_sed_USG_2_FD_169988 | JGI IMG/M metagenome (GOLD analysis project Ga0224511, IMG submission 169988) | Sediment microbial communities from San Francisco Bay, California, United States - SF_May12_sed_USGS_8_1 | ecosystem: Environmental > Aquatic > Marine > Sediment | place: USA...
GCACGGTGAATGTGTAACAACATACCGTTGTCCTGACACCATTGAGCCAGCTGAGTGTTTGCAGACAAACCACCAGTCAAGTAATCATGCATGATGATAGGTGCGCCAATTTCTTTCGCATACTCAGCACGACGCATCATTTCATCAGAAGTCGGTGCAGTAACGTTCAGGTAATGACCTTTACGCTCGCCGGTTTCAGCTTCTGCTTTGTGGATGGCTTCCATTACGAAATCGAAACGGTGCTTCCAGCGCATGAATGGCTGAGAGTTAACGTTTTCATCATCTTTAGTGAAGTCAAGACCGCCACGAAGACCTTCGTAACAGGCACGACCGTAGTTTTTAGCAGACAGACCCAGTTTAGGTTTAATAGTACAACCCAACATTGGACGACCGTATTTGTTCATGATGTCACGCTCAACCTGGATACCCTGTGGTGGTCCATTACAGGTCATTACGTAAGCAACAGGGAAACGGATATCTTCTAAACGCAGTGAACGTAACGCTTTAAAGCCGAATACGTTACCAACTAAAGAAGTCAGTACGTTTACAACTGAACCTTCTTCGAACAGGTCAATTGGGTATGCGATGAACGCATAGAAACAAGTGTCATCACCTGGTACGTCTTCGATCGCGTAAGCGCGGCCTTTGTAGTAATCCAGATCAGTTAGCAGGTCAGTCCATACAGTAGTCCATGTACCTGTTGAAGATTCCGCAGCAACAGCCGCCGCTACTTCTTCACGTGGTACACCGTCCTGTGGAACAACTTTAAAACATGCCAGAATATCAGTCTCTTTTGGAGTATATTCAGGCATCCAGTAGGTTTCGCGGTATTCTTTAACACCAGCGTCGTAAGTTTTAGCCATTTCTAGCTCTCCTAGTTAATTAATCGGTGTTGAATTCATATCAGGGGTTGCCCTGTATGTGAGCTCAAACCTGGTTAAGTGCATCAACGAGGAATGAGTATAATGAGAACGACTATCAATACAATTCACGATTTTTGATTGCTGTCATAAGTATTTACTTATATACCATGATTAATATGCGGTATAAAGCTTATGATTATAAGCAAAAACAACGTAACCTATAAACAATCACTTATAGTCAATACTTGTTATGTGGTATATTTCTTATATGCATGTAACATTAAGACAACTTGAAGTATTTGCAGCAGTGGCGAGTCATGAAAGCTTTACTCGGGCCGCCGAAGCGTTGCATTTGAGTCAACCCGGTGTATCCATGCAGATAAAACAACTGGAGAGCAGCATTGGTTTGCCCCTGTTTGAACATGTTGGAAAAAAGATTTTTCTGACTGATGCGGGGCGAGAAATGTTTTCTTACAGTCAGGGCATCAGTCATATGCTGGATGAGGCAGAAGATGTTCTGGAAACACTGAAAGGTGTGCAGAGTGGTAAGTTGGCAATTTCGGTGGCCACCACGGCCAGTCATTTTGCCACGCGCTTGCTCGCGGCTTTTTCACACCGTTATGAAGGGGTGACTATTAGTCTGGATATTACAAACAGGGAAAGCCTGCGTCGTCAGTTAGAAAATAATGTACCCGATCTGGTTATTATGGGGCAACCGCCAGAGGGACTGGATGTGGAGTCAGAGACCTTCATGGAAAACCCACTGGTGATGATCGCGCCTGCAAATCATGAGTTAGTTGGGAAAAAGGATATACCGCTGTCACGGTTTGAGAATGAGCATTTTGTTGTGCGTGAACTGGGTTCGGGTACACGTGATGCAGTTCAGCGCTCATTTGATGAACGTGGTGTGAGTTTTCACACGGGTATTGAAATGACCAGTAATGAAGCTATCAAGCAGGCAGTTGAGGCGGGTCTGGGTCTGGGGATTGTTTCGGTTCATACTCTGGAGCTGGAACTGGAAACACAAAGACTGGCAATACTGGATGTAGAGGATTTTCCGATTAAACGTTACTGGTATATTTTGCAGCGCAAGGGTAAACGTTTATCGCCTGTGGCCATGGCTTTTAAGGAGTTTGTGCTCAACGAAGCTTCAAAATTTATTCGTTTGCCTGAATAGCCTGCAAAGATTTTATACATAGCCCATGCCCTTAGATATTATTTATCAGGATGAATATTTCATCGCGGTTAATAAACCGTCCGGTTTGTTATCGGTGCCCGGTAAGGGTGGTGAAAATCAGGATTCGGTGGCTACACGTATGCTAGCTATTAATCCAGAAGCAAAAATAGTGCACCGACTTGATTGTCATACCTCTGGCATTATGTTGCTGGCAGTGGGAATAAAAATGCAGCGAGAATTAAGTCGGCAATTTCATGATAGAAAAATAAACAAACTATATATTGCCGAAGTTCGTGGTGTTTTGAGTGAACAGCAGGGTGTTATAGAAGTACCGATGCGTGGTGACCCTGATGACCGTCCACGTCAAATCGTAGACCACGAGCAGGGCAAGCCGGCAATGACTGAGTGGCAACTGCTGTCTGTTAAAGAAGATAGAGCACGACTATTATTAAAGCCAATTACCGGACGAACTCATCAACTTAGAATTCACTGCGCCAGTATTGGACACATTATCATTGGTGATACTTTGTATGGTGATGATATAGAAAAGCAGGAGCAAAGAATGCTGCTACACGCAGAAACAATCAGTTTGTTTCATCCCGCAACGGGCGAGCCAGTTAGTTTAACTGCGCCATGTGATTTTTAGCCAGGATTTTTAATGGGTTCCCCATCCAGTTAATACGCTGACACTAAACAAGTGTCCCCGAAAATTAAAAATTGCACCATTAAGAGTGATTTCAACCAGCGTTAAATCCTGGCCAACGACTTCTCCTTCTTCCATAAAACGATCATTGATCACCAGGCTTCGTTGTACCGCTGAACTGGAATAGACGTGAGATGAAAATACCATGTCAGGAATTTGCTGGCGAATGTTACTGGCTAATTCATCGATAGTAACAACTGGTTTTGACGATTCCTTTATCGGTGCAGCTTTTTTGATGCTATTGCCCTGTACTGATTGCTCTGGAGTAACAACAATTGTTGCCGGGGTTTCTATTGCAGCTGGTTGCGGTTCTGGGTGGGTTTTAACAACAGGTGTATTGTGATGTCTGGCTTCAAAGTTATCAGTCATAGCAACTGGATGAGTTGTTATATCCTGGGTGCTGCCATCGGGTTTAAGAAAATAAACCAGTATAAAAATATTGGCAACCAGTGCCGCAATAAGAATCCAGGGCCATAAGCTGGGCTTGTCCTGATGATAATTTAATGCAGAAGAATGAACAGTCTGAACATTGGGTATGCTGCCATTGCCGCGATCCTGTTCAGATTTTTTTAGTGCATCGAGAATATAAGACATTAGCTTTCATCCTCAGTTTGATTGTTGAGTAAGGGAGTTGTCTGACCAATTTCAGTATTAAGGTGGATTAGTGTAAGTGGTCCGGCAATGCCGTCCGGAATTAGCCCTTTACTTTTTTGAAAACGTTTGAGCAGTGTAACTAACTCATCCGAATAAGTATTGTAAATAGTTGGGCTGTTGCCATGATTGTATAGACGGTTCAATTGCTGTCCCAGCCACTGAACAACATCGCCACTGCTGCCGGGCAAAATAGTTTGTTGGTAAAAAGGCGGTGCTTGCCATAAAAGTGAAAACTCACCATACCAGTATTTTTCTATTAGCTGGGTGTCAACTTTAAATACTTCTTTTCCGCTACCAAGTGTGGCCTGATTTTTATGTAAATGATTTAAAACTAGATAAGCAATTTTCCCATCATCATTATGCAGTTTAAGTACAACAGGGCGATTAAGTTTGCGTAAGCTATTTATATTGCCACGATGATTAAGGCAGCTCAGTCCATGTGCTGGGTCATTGCAGGTGCGTGCACCGCTTGCGTTTATGTAATTGGGTTGCCAGCGCATAAGCAAACTACTGAATGCGATCTCCCTGTTTTCGTCTGTTGCAGTGAGTATGAAATTTTTAATGGGGTCTGGTGGTGTTTGATTGGTGTTTTGCACTATCTCAGGTTGTTCGACGATAGAGGGTTCTATCGTTGAGTTTTTGTTGATGGCTTTCTCTGCTGTAACATTTGATATGGTGTTTGTTGGGCTTTCAACTTCTTTATTATTGAACAGCATAATAATCAAAGCAGCCGCAATAGCCGTGATACTGGCTATGGCCGTAGCTTGTAAAACAGGAGTTAGTTTTGACTTGTTTTCAACCTGTTTGAGTTCACCAAAAACCTCTTTAGCTGCAGTTGATAGTGTTTTTTTATCAACAAAAGGTTTGTTCTGAACATAAGTACCTAATAGTGAACGATCGCAGAGCACATTGAGTAAACGTGGGATGCCATTACTCAAGCGATATAATTGTGAAATTGTGGTTTCAGGAAAGAGCTGCGCATTTTGCCCGGCAATGGCCAGGCGATGATTGATGTAGGCTTTGACATCATTGCGTGAAAGTGCATTGAGATGAAAACGTGCGGTGATACGTTGAGCTAGCTGGCGCATTTCCTGGCGAGCTAAAATATCGAGTAGTTCGGGTTGTCCAAGAATAATGATTTGTAATAGTTTGCGCTGATTTGTTTCTAGATTGGTTAACAGTCTTAGTTGTTCCAGAACCGTGTTATCCAGATTCTGGGCTTCATCAATAATAAGCACGGTTTTTTCATTGCGGGCATTTGCTGTGATGAGAAAAGCATTAATTCGATCAGTATAAGTTTTGATCGTATTATTCTCTGACGGGTATTCGATTTTGAGTTCATCGCAGATGGTCGCTAAAAGCTCAATGGCGGTCACTTTTGGATTGACAACCAGTGCAATATTGGTATGTTCAGGTATCTGTTCCAGTAGACAGCGGCAAACCGTGGTTTTGCCAGTGCCGACTTCACCTGTTAGTAAAATGCAGCCACCCTCACTATTCAGGCCATAAACCAGGTGCGCGAGTGCTTCTCGGTGTTGCCCGGTCATATAAAGATAGCGTGGATCGGGTGCTATAGAGAAAGGGGCTTCCTTGAAGTTGAAATACGCGTTGTACATGGGCGATCAGTTTTAGCTGTTGTGCAGGGCAGTAACTATAACGTTTTGTATCAACAAAATCAGTATGTTATTTAGTTCATTTATTGTTGGTAAAGTATGATGGTTTTAATTGTATATAAATCTGGGTGAATTTTGGATGAACCCAGGGTAATTCATAATGCTGGAGCGAAGGGTGGATCTTTGACTATCAGCAATGAGAGATAAGTAATGACAGATTTAGATGTATCTAGTGTCACTGATAAGTTAGCATCGCTACAGGCGGAATTTCATCAGGAGCTTCCGGCCACTATCGCCGAAATCAGGCAGCAATGGATGCAGTTATGTCAATCTGAAATAAGTCATGAGGATATTGTTAGTCTGCATATGCTCGTTCATGGCCTGACCGGAGCGAGTGGTACTTTTGGCGCGGTCTCGGTGAGTACGGTTTCGGCTGACATTGAGGAGCTGCTGAGGGGGCAAATTTCTGAGTCTTCAGGGGTTGATGCGGCATTACAGAAAAAAATTGAGTCTTTACTCGACCAGTTGGTGCAAGCCTCAGAGTCCTGGCAACCAACAGCGATACCTTTTATTCCACCTGTCCACAGTAATGATTTGCTGGGTCAGGGTGGTGAAATGGTCTATCTGGTTGAAGATGATGAACTGGTCGCCAGGGATATTTCAGCCAGTCTGGAACAGGCCGATTATCGTGTGCAGCATTTCACAGGCCTGGAAGATTTTACTGCGGCTTGTGCTGAAAGAAATCCAGATGTGATATTAATGGATATGCTATTTGATGGTAGCAACATTGATGGTGCTGCAGTCATTAAGGATTTAAGAGTGCAGCAGCTTGATTGTCCGGTTGTTTTTATCTCCAATTCTTCAAATGTTGAAGCTCGTCTGGCAGCGACGCGTGCCGGGGCTACGCGCTATTTCACCAAGCCACTGGATATGGAAAAGCTGGTGCAGACATTGGATGGCCTATTTAATCGACAATCAGATCCCTATCGAATTTTACTCATCGATGATGATGAGGTGCTGTTGGATTATTATTCAACCGTGCTGCGTGAAGCTGGAATGCTGGTTGAGGCATTGACGGATCCATTCAAATGTTTAGATGCTTTAGCGTCTTTTAAGCCTGATTTAATATTGCTGGATGTTTATATGTCGGGTTGTTCAGGGCTGGAGTTAGCCCAGGTGATTCGTCAGGATGATGCTCTGGCGCAGCTACCTATTGTGTTTTTATCGACTGAACCGGATCTGGATAAACAGTTGTTGGCATTAAATTTAGGCGGTGATGATTTTCTCAACAAAACGGTAGAACCAAAGCATCTACTAAAGTCAGTTTTTGCCAGGGCAAAACGGTCTCGTTGGTCTTCTAGCCTGCACCAGAACCTGAAGGCAGCCCTACGTGAAAGTGAATATAAAAATATAACGCTGGATCAGCATGCCATTGTGAGTATTACTGATGTGAAGGGTAATATTACTTATGCTAATGATAAATTCTGTGAAATTAGTGGTTATTCACAGGAAGAGTTACTGGGGCAGAACCATCGTATTCTCAAGTCTGGTCGTCATACATTGGCATTTTATAAAGAACTGTGGAGTATGATTGCTCACGGAAAAGTGTGGCATGGTCGTATTTGTAATTGTAGTAAAAATGGTAATGAGTATTGGGTTGAGGCGACCATTGTTCCCTTTCTGAATGAGCGTGGTAAACCCTATAAATATGTTGCGGTACGTACGGATATTACGAAAACACGTGCCAATGAAGAGCGTCTGGATCGCAGTCAGACCTTCGCCAATATTGGTACGTGGGACTGGAATATTCAAACGGGGGCGCTGTATTGGTCGGAGCGAATTGCACCTTTGTTCGGTTATGAGCAGGGCGAACTTGAGCATACTTATGATAATTTTCTCGCATCTGTACATCCTGATGACAGGCAGAGTGTTATAGATGCAGTGAATAATTGTGTCGAACATGGCGCTAAATATGATATTGAGCATCGAGTTGTATGGCCCGATGGTTCTATTCACTGGATGAATGAGCGTGGTGATGTAACCCGTGATGAAGAAAATGATAAACCATTGCATATGCTGGGTGTGGTACAGGATGTTACCTTGCGTAAGGAAGCCCAGTTAGCATTGCTAGAAAGTGAAGACCATTTGAAGATGGCGCAGCATATCGGCAAGATTGGACACTGGTCATGGGATGCGATTACCGGGCAAAAAAACTGGTCAGATCAGTCTTATCAAATTTTTGGTTTTAAGGTTGGAGAGATAAAACCTAGCTTTAGCCACTTCCTGGAAATAGTGCATCCTGATGATCTTGACTACGTAAAGAAATCTATGCAGGAGGCAGTAGAGGGTGCCCAGGTATATAGTATTGATCATCGTATTGTATTAAAAAATAATCATATTAAATGGCTACATGGAGAGGCGGAGCCAGTAACAAATAGTTTGGGTGAAGTAATTGCTTTGCATGGTACGGTTCAGGATATTTCAGATCGCATCTGGAGTGAGCAACTGCAAAAGGGTAACAATGAAATTCTTGCATTAATTGCAAAAGATAAACCACTAGAAGAAATATTGGTGTCAATAGTTTGTCATGCCGAAAAAATGTTACCGAGAGTGATTGGTTCGATATTGTTGCTGGATGAGTCAGGTGAGAAGTTAATACATGGTGCAGCCCCTGATCTACCAGATTTTTATAATGAAGCTATAGAAGGTCTTGAAATTGGATTGGGTGTTGGTTCCTGTGGGGAAGCTGCTTATTCTAGTCAGCCTGTTATTGTTGCCGATGTTGCCACGCATCCTAACTGGGAAGTGTTTAGGGAGTTGACCCATAAAGCGGGTCTGGCGGCATGTTGGTCATGGCCTATTCTAGCTTCTGATGGTGGTGCACTGGGTAGCTTTGCCATGTATTACAGAGAAATCAGGGAGCCGGATGAAAGTTGTCTCGAATTGGCGGCTGAGTTGGCCAATTTTGCTGCGATTGCAATTGAGAAGAAACGCTCAATGAAAGCGATGATTGATGCAAAACAGGAAGCAGAAATGGCTAATAGCGCAAAATCAGAATTTTTATCCAGTATGAGCCACGAATTGCGCACACCAATGAATGCAATTATTGGTTTTGCACAATTGTTACAAATGGATGAAGATGTTTTAAGTGACATTCAGCAAGATAATGTTAATGAGATTGTTAGGGCAGGCAATCATTTGCTGGAGCTGATCAATGAAGTTCTGGACCTATCAAAAATTGAGTCTGGACATATTGATTTATTCCTGGAGACGGTGCTGGTAGGTGAGGTGATGGAAGAATGTTTGAATATGATTCAGCCATTGGTAGACAGGCGTTCTATAAGTATCGAGCTTATGTGTGATGATGAGAAATTATTACTTAAAGAAGCGAATCAAAAAAAGATAGAGGTACGTGCTGATCGAATGCGTTTGAAGCAGGTGTTCTTTAATTTATTAAGTAACGCACTAAAATATAACAATGAAAATGGCAAAATCGTTATTTCTAGTTCCAGGGTTGAAAAAGGTTATGTACGTATTAGTTTTAAAGATACAGGGCCTGGGCTTACATTGGAAAAACAGGCGCAATTGTTTACTGTATTTAATCGTCTGGGTGCAGAGCATACTGAAGTGGAAGGCACAGGGATTGGTTTGGTGTTAACTAAAAAAATCGTAGAAATCATGGGCGGCCGTATTGGTGTGGAAAGTCAGCCTGGTGAAGGTAGTACTTTCTGGATAGAACTTCCTGAGGGTAATGTAAGCATACCGAACAATACAGAAAAAAAACTATTGCGTGATGAGAAAACACCCGAGCTGGATGGTGCAAAATATACATTGTTATATATAGAAGATAACCCAGCCAATTTACGTTTGGTGACGCAGTTGCTGCAGCGACGCTCTGACATAAAAATATTGAGTGCGCATGATCCTGTATTAGGACTTGAGCTGATAGCGGAGCATATTCCTGATCTCATACTTTTAGACATTAATTTACCGGGAATTGATGGTTTTGAAGTGCTAAAACGGTTGCGAGATAAAAAAAGCACCAGTGAAATACCAGTGATTGCAATAAGCGCAAATGCGTTACCCAGAGATATTGAGGATGCATTAAGGGCCGGTTTTAATCACTACATAACAAAGCCTATTGATGTTATTGAACTATTGTCTGTTGTGAATAGAACATTGTTAGTATCAAAAGATTGAAAATAAATAAATAAAAAAAATTATAAAAAATGGATAATGAACAACAGTTAAAAGTTCGTGCAGAACAACTTCATTTAGCATATGAGGCTTTTCCTGGTGGCGCGGTAATAGTTATTATTAATGCATTCCTTTTAACCATTGTGCAGTGGGAAGTTATTGATCATGTTGTGCTGTTGACATGGTTTTTAATTTTGGCTGTTATAACGATGTTAAGAGGATTGCTGTACATTTTTTATAAGCGCTGTCGGCATGATTTTATTAATGTGGAAAAGTGGGAGCGGTTTTTTCTGATTGGTGTTGTTGCTGCCGCATTACTATGGGGTGCAACCGGAATATGGCTATTTTCAGAAGATATTGTGTACCAGGTTTTTCTGGCTTTTGTGCTTGCGGGTATGTGTGCTGGTGCGGTAACAACTTTGTCTTTTATGCGTTGGCCTGTTATTAGTTTTCTGATTATTACATTGTCGCCTTTGATAATGCAGCTTTTACAGAGTGAAGAATTTATTCTAATTATTATGGGTGTCATGCTTATATTGTTTATGGTGGGGTTGTTGGTTACCTCAAATAATATATACAACAGTACGTTAGAGAATATTGTTTTGCGTACGGAGTCGGTGGAGCAGCATGATATATTGAATCAGGCCTATCAGGCTTTAGCTCGATCCAAACAGGAGTCTGAAAAGGCAAATCGCGCTAAATCAGAATTTTTATCACGAATGAGCCATGAGTTACGTACGCCAATGAATGCCATTATTGGTTTTAGTCAGTTAATGCAAATGGATACTGAGTCACCATTGACGGATGTGCAAAATGATAATCTTAAAGAAATATCTGTAGCTGCTAAGCACTTGCTCTATCTCATTAATGAGGTGCTCGATATTGCTGCCATTGAATCAGGCAAGTTACAGATATCTATGGAAAAGGTTTATTTAAGGGATGTGATAGATAGCAGCATAAAACTGATTCTTCCAGATGCGAATAAAAAACAAATAAAAATAATTAATCAAGTTAGTGAGCATGATTATGCTGTACATGCGGATTTTTCCAGACTCAAGCAAGTACTATTAAATTTGTTGTCTAATGCAGTGAAATATAATTGTGATCAGGGTGTTGTTACTGTTTCATCCGAAAAAATTAATGAAGAACGTTTGCGTATTACTGTGGCTGACAGCGGTGATGGTTTGAGTGAAAAAGATATTGATAAGTTATTTGTTCCCTTTGAGCGGCTACATGAAAATAATGATATAGAAGGGGCGGGCATTGGTTTGGTGATTACTAAGCAACTAGTAGAATTAATGAATGGCTGTATCGGTGTGGATAGTGTTGTTGGTAAAGGCAGTATTTTTTGGGTGGAATTAGATTTGGTGAAATAGTGTATTAATAATGAGTCTAGATTTTTTTGTCAGTTTTGTGTGTTTTTTTTAAATGAGAGAAATTAGATTTGTATTACAATCTATAAAAATTATGGACAGAGTGAGCAGCAGTGATGATTAATGAAATAAGTGATGATTTGAAATCGGCATGCATTTTGGCTGTGGATGATGAGTTACCCAATGTTAAATTATTGGAAAGGATGCTGGCTGCCAAAGGTTTTTCTCACATATTGAGCACTCAAGATCCGCGTGAGGTGCTGGGTTTGATGCAGCAACATGATATTGATCTAATTTTGCTTGATTTAAATATGCCTCATCTCGATGGTTATCAGGTGATGGAACAACTTAAAACTAATTTTCCAGATGATCTGCCGCCGATTCTTGTTTTAACCGCCCAGCACGCCCAGGATTTTCGACAGCGTGCGTTGGATGGTGGTGCTCGTGATTATGTGACCAAGCCTTTCGATGTGGATGAGTTGTTCTCACGAGTAAAAAACTTGCTGGAGGTACATCGGGCAAATAAATATATGAGTCAGCAAAATGTGATCCTGGATCAGCGTGTTCGTCAACGAACAGAACAACTGGAGTTGGCGCATGAGCAACTACACAACAGTCGACTTCAGGTTGTTCGTCGCCTGGGCCGTGCCGCTGAATATCGTGATAATGAGACTGGTCTGCACATTATTCGTATGAGCAAAATGGCGGCTTTGATCGCTGAGCAGGCAGGTATGAGTGAGGAAGAGTGTGATTTATTGCTGAATGCCGCACCGATGCATGATATTGGTAAGATTGGTATTCCTGATCATATACTACTCAAGCCAGGTAAATTTGAGCCTGATGAATGGGCGATTATGCAAACGCATGCCCAGATAGGAGCGGATATTCTCTCAGGTGATGATTCACCTTTGCTAAATATGGCCAGTGAAATTGCACTAACTCACCACGAAAAATGGGATGGTAGTGGTTATCCTAATGGCTTGAAGGGAGATAAAATTCCTTTGGTTGGCCGTATTACAGCATTGGCGGATGTATTTGATGCTTTGACTTCTGAGCGACCTTACAAAAAAGCATGGTCAGTAGAAGACTCAGTGGCATTTATTAAAGAAAATAGTGGTAAGCAGTTTGATCCTGTTCTGGTCGAACATTTTTTGGTGATCCTGGACTCCATAATTGCAATTAAGCAGCAATACGCTGAGCCAGAACAGGCTGCTTAATTAATCTGTAGTTGCTGTATTAATTGATACAATATCGCTATGTATTCAGGCACTGTTTCTATTGCGCCGATGATGGCCTGGACTGACCGTCACGCGCGTTATTTTCTTCGTTTAATTTCAAAACGTACCATGTTGTACACCGAAATGGTGACTACGGGTGCGCTGTTACGTGGTGATCGCCGCGGTTTGCTGCACTACCACACCGATGAACATCCTGTTGTTTTGCAATTAGGTGGCAGTCAACCCGATGAACTGGCCGAATGTAGCCAGATGGCAGAAGACGCGGGCTATGATGAAGTTAATTTGAACGTAGGTTGTCCCAGTGACCGAGTAAAAAAAGGCCGATTTGGTGCGGGGCTGATGGCTGAACCAGAATTAGTTGCAGAATGTGTTGCAGCTATGCGTAATAAAGTGAAAGTTCCTGTTACGGTAAAGTGCCGAATTGGTATTGATGATATGGATGATGAGTCGGCACTGGATGAATTTGTCGGTGTTGTTGCTGAGGCGGGTTGTGAACATTTTATTGTTCATGCCAGAAAGGCATGGCTGCAGGGTTTGAGTCCGAAAGAAAATCGTGATGTGCCGCCGCTAAAATATGATGTGGTTTATCGGCTCAAGCAGGCGAGGCCCTCATTGAAAGTGACTATTAATGGTGGCATTAAGACACTGGATGCTATGCAACAGCACCTTCAGCATGTTGATGCGGTGATGCTGGGTCGTGAGGCGTATCACAATCCTTATTTGCTATCGCAGTTTGATACGCATTTTTATGGCAGTGATGAAGTGCCTCGATCACGTCATGAAGTGATTCATGCGCTATTGCCCTATATTGAACAGGAGCTGGCTGAGGGGACAGCTTTACATTCAATGACACGTCATTTACATGGTCTGTTTTTGGGCTGCCGTGGTGCTAAAGCCTGGCGCCGGTTTTTAAGTGAAAATGATAATAAAGCAGGTGCTGGCGTAGATGTATTATTGGAGGCACTAAAGCGAGTTGAATAAAATTTACTGGCAATTAAAACTACTTTTCCAGCTCAATAAAAAACTCACATCAGGAGTTCTGCCCACCTGAATATCTTCACTGAAGGCAAGATCGATATCTGAGCATTTGCTAAGCTGAATGCGGCCACCTAAAACCATATTGTAAGCTGGTCCTAGTAGTGATAACTGACTGTCTGCATAGAATTGAGTGTGACCATTGAGCTGCATTCTTAGATCGATTATTTCGTGAACCTGCCACTGAACACCCGTATAAGCATAGAAAATCTGGTCTTCTACAGCCAGGGTGAATACCTGTTTTTCACCGGGAAATAAGATACCAATATTGGCATCAATACTCCATTCTGGGTTGAGCTGGATATCGCCTGCAAACCAGAGTGACAGGTCGCTGCTGTCATTGCTGTGTAAACTGGCCTGGTCGCCTGTAGCCAGGTCGGTTGAAATCCATGCGCTGAGAGTTGAATCCTGTGTTTTGCTGATGCTTCTGCCCAGCGCAACTTGAATATCAGCAAGACCGCTGTTGGCGCTATCAAGGTTAATTAGTGTTTGGCCATTTCTGTTATAAAAAATTTGAAACTGGTTATCGATAACATTGGGTCTGTTGGCACGGGGTAAGTGAAAAAATTCGTGCCAGCTATCGATGGTGTTATCGAGAAAGCCTTCACCGTAATAAATTAATGGTATATCTATTTTTAGTGCCCAGTTTTCATTAAGGCTTTGAAGCCAGCTAAATCTCAAATTATAAGATTCAAAATCCAGGAGCAGGCTTTCACTGTCTTTAGTTTCGCTATTTAGGGTATTAGTGATATCCAGGGTTAATGACCATTGACTGGTATGAGTTTCAGGTAGTTGTGCTGCAACGGCCTGTGGTAGCCCATGTATCAGTGAAAAAGGATTTTGATCCTGGGTAAGGAAAGGTCGTGTTGCTGAAGTGGGTGTTGATATAACAATGGGAGCTATAAATATCAGACGTAAAAAAGCCCTGATGCAGAATCTGCAATCAGGGCTTTTTGTAAACAAGTCAGTGATGACTTATTTCAGGCTTGCGTAGTAAGCAGCGATATTTTCAATGTCGGCATCGCTCAAACCTTTAGCCATTGGGTTCATGGTTGGATTTTTGCGATCACCTGAACGGAATGCTTTAAGTTGCATAGCCAGGTAAAGTGCTTTTTGGCCAGCCAGGTTAGGGTTAACAGGTGCCATGCTAATACCTTTAACACCGTGACAGCCTGCACACATTGCAGTTTTTGCTTTGCCGGCAGCGATGTCAGCCGCAGAAGCCATGTTTGATGCTGCAACTAGTGCAACAGCTGATAATACAGTCAGAATTTGACGTTTCATAAAATCTCTCCGAAAGGGTTGTTTATTGCCGGTATGACCGGTTGTAATAATTAAAACTTAATGCTTAAAAATTATGGCTCGGGATTCTACCTCAAATGCAGACCAGTGCCTAGTTTGTGTCATAAGTATCGTCCAGCACTGGCAATAATTGAAACTGCCAGTCCAATCAATATGTTAGTGCCGACTAATTGCCTGATTTGAGCCAGTTTAGCACCGCCTTCCTGAAAATTTTCCACAATAACGGCATGCCGTAATTTTCGATAAGGGATGAAATAAACGTACATGAAAATCAGTATCATTACGATGCCTAGTCCGTGCATGATATGAACATACGTTGGAGAGCCACCAAAACCATTATAAAAACTGAATACCATCCAGTAACCAGTAGTTAGCAGGGTGATAATTGCAATCCACACCCAGAGGAAGAAATTTTTAAAAACCTGTACCCAGAGCTTCAGTCGCAGAGGTGGCTCAAGTACCTGAACGGCTGCCGGGCGTAGCATCATATGGGCAAATATCATGCCGCCCACCCAGAGGAGGGCTGCTAGTAAGTGTAAGGCAATGCTAACGGACATGTTTGAATCTCCAGAATAATTTCTGAGCATCTTATAGAGCTTTTTGTGTGATGCAAGTTCCACGCAGTGCAAGCTAGCGGTCAATCATGTAAAATGCGCCGCTTTCTGATGCTCCGTATTTAAGGGCTTAAATTTTATGAGGAATTACCATGGCTGATTTTAAGATCGCTCCATCTATCCTTTCTGCTGACTTTGCTCGCCTGGGCGAAGAGGTGGATAACGTCCTGAAATCAGGTGCTGATATCGTGCATTTTGATGTAATGGATAACCACTATGTGCCTAACCTGACTATTGGTCCACTGGTTTGTGATGCGCTGCGTAAGCACGGCGTAACTGCTGAAATCGACGTTCATTTGATGGTGAAACCCGTTGATCGCATCATTCCTGATTTTGCTGAAGCCGGTGCTTCCTACATTACTTTCCATCCAGAAGGTTCAGAGCATGTTGACCGTACGCTGCAAATGATCCGTGAGCTGGGTTGTAAATCAGGTCTGGTATTCAATCCTGCAACTCCGCTTGATTGCCTGAAATATGTGATGGATAAAGTAGATATGATTTTGCTGATGTCGGTGAACCCTGGTTTTGGTGGTCAGTCCTTCATTCCTGCTACTTTAGATAAGCTACGTGAAGCGCGTAAGTTGATTGATGATTCTGGTTATGACATTCGTCTTGAAATTGATGGTGGTGTAAAAGTGGATAACATCCGTGAAATTGCTGAAGCGGGTGCAGACACATTTGTTGCTGGTTCAGCTATCTTTGGTGCTGTTGGTGAGAATGATGCTAATGACTATGACACCGTTGTTGGTGCGATGCGTGCTGAGTTAGCAAAAGCGTAAACCGCTTTTTGCCGCAGAGACGCAAAGGCGCAGAGAAAAGCGTTTTAGCTAAAAAACTCTGCGCCTTTGCGTCTCTGCGGTTAAATATTTTTTATTGTTTTTGGAGTTGTAATGGCGATTAAAAAACCAGCCATGGTGTTGATTGATGTAGATGGCACGCTAGTCGATAGCGTACCCGATTTAGCTTATTGTGTTGATGAAATGATGAAGCAGCTCGATATGCCCGTTTACGGTGAAGATAAAGTACGTAACTGGGTGGGCAATGGTGTTGAGCGTTTAACACGCCGTGCTTTAATTGGTCAGCTTGATGGTGAGCCGGATGATGCCTTATTTGAAAAAGCGTACCCCATTTTTTTAGACTTATATGACAAAAATGTCTGCGAGCGTAGTTGTCTTTATGAGGGTGTCCGTGAAGCAATGGATTTTCTGAAAACACAGGATGTAAAAATTGGTTGTGTGACCAATAAAAATGCGCAGTTTACCCTGCCCATTCTGGAGAAACTGGGTGTTAAAGATGACTTTGAAATTATCATCTGTGGTGACACCCTGGATAAGAAAAAACCTGATCCACTGCCATTGTTATATGCTGCTGAACAGATGGGTGTGACAGCCGCGCAATCGCTAATGCTGGGTGATTCCATGAGCGATGTGAAAGCGGCACGTGCGGCCGGTTTTGATATTATCTGTATGTCTTACGGTTACAACCACGGTGAAGATATTCGCGATTACAACCCGGATGCGGTGGTTGATTCTATGGCAGAGGTTAAAAATATTATTAATTGGTAGTGCTTGGCACTAACTTGCTTTATTATCTAGCGATGAGAAAAATATTTTCCGAACAACAAGTATTCAGAGGTGGTTGTCATTGGCGATGGTGAAGCTCGCTGTGCCACTGTGTATGAATACCTGTAAATCATGTTCTGGAAAATACCATGTCCTCTGAAAACGCCAACAAATTAAGATTTGAAAAACTGAAACAAAAGGCTTGCACGCGCGTACCATTGGTTCGCGAAGTGCTAGCTGATCTTGATACACCTCTAAGTACTTACCTTAAACTTGCCAATACCCCTTATTCCTATTTATTTGAATCGGTGCAGGGCGGTGAGAAATGGGGGCGTTATTCCATCATCGGTCTGCCTTGCCGTAAAATTGTAAAAATTAATAATCGACAGATCACCATTGAAGAAGATGGTGAGCTGGTATCAGAAGAGCAGGTGGCTGATCCCCTGCAATGGATTACTGAATTTCAGCAACAGTATGCGCAGGATGATTTTGATGATTTGCCTCGTTTTACCGGTGGACTGGTCGGTTATTTTGGTTATGAAACCATTCGCTATATCGAACCGCGTTTAGACCACGAAGATAAAATTGATCCGCTAGGTACGCCGGATATCTTGTTGATGGTGTCAGAAGAAGTGGTGGTGTTCGATAATCTTGCAGGCAAACTCTATATTATTGTTCACGTTGATCCACAACAGGACAATGCTTTAGCCAACGGTGAGCAACGCCTGCAGGAACTCGCCGATGGTTTGCGTAATTCTGTGCCGGATGCGCCTGCACATGAGTCACGACAGGTTGATGAAGCAGATTTTGTTTCTGGTTTTACTGAGGATGGTTATAAATCTGCGGTTGCCAAAGCCAAACAATATATCGTTGATGGTGACATCATGCAGGTGGTTTTGTCACAGCGTCTGACCATTCCCTTTAATGCGCGACCATTAGAATTGTATCGTGCTTTGCGAAGTTTGAATCCTTCTCCTTATATGTATTACCTGGATTTGGGTGATCATCAGGTGGTCGGATCATCACCCGAAATTCTGGTTCGTCTTGAAGATGGTGAAGTCACCGTGCGTCCTATTGCTGGTACACGCCCTCGCGGTAAAGATGAGTCTCATGATAAAGCTTTAGAAGAAGAATTATTAGCAGATCCAAAAGAACTGGCAGAGCATTTAATGTTGATTGATCTTGGTCGCAATGATGCAGGTCGTGTCAGTAAAACAGGTACTGTTAAGCTGACTGATAAAATGATCGTCGAGCGTTATTCGCACGTCATGCATATTGTATCGAACGTAACGGGTGAGCTAAAACCGGAGATGAATGCTATGGACGTGCTGCGTGCAACTTTCCCCGCAGGCACGGTCAGCGGCGCACCCAAAATTCGCGCCATGCAAATTATCGATGAAATGGAACCGGTTAAACGTGGGGTTTATTCTGGTGCGGTTGGTTATCTTTCATGGAATGGCAATATGGACACCGCGATTGCGATTCGCACCGCAGTGATCAAAGACAAACAGCTTTCGATACAGGCAGGTGCTGGTATTGTTTATGATTCGATTCCTGATAACGAATGGGCCGAAACCATGAACAAGGCACGCGCGATTTTCCGTGCGGTTTCACTGGCAGAATCTGGGCTGATTAAGCACAGTTAAACGAGTATTATTCACGCATGTTATTAATGATCGACAATTATGATTCCTTTACCTACAACCTGGTGCAATATTTAGGTGAGCTGGGTGCGGACGTTGAAGTGTACCGCAACGACCAGATTACGGTAGATGAAATAAAAGCACGTTCACCTGAGCGTATTATGATTTCACCGGGGCCTTGCACGCCGGACCAGGCAGGTGTCTCAATGGCGACAATCAAAGAATTTGCGGGTCAGTTACCTATTTTAGGTGTTTGTCTGGGGCATCAAAGTATTGGCCAGGTGTTTGGCGGAAAAATC
>Ga0224511_10000575_pt1 | contig 18270 bp, 14 predicted proteins | sample SF_May12_sed_USG_2_FD_169988 | JGI IMG/M metagenome (GOLD analysis project Ga0224511, IMG submission 169988) | Sediment microbial communities from San Francisco Bay, California, United States - SF_May12_sed_USGS_8_1 | ecosystem: Environmental > Aquatic > Marine > Sediment | place: USA...
ATACTACACTGTACCCCAGCACCCTCGAAACCATGCACCCTGTAGTGTAGTGTACCCCTAGCTCGAAACCATGTTCCCTGTACCCTCCTAACCATGCACTTCCAGCAGAAATTTGACCAAAAAAAACTGAATAACCCAATCAAGGTTTAAAGTTAAACCCTTGACTTTTCAACATAAAAATATGCTTCCACTTTTAATACCCAGGTTGAGACAAGGCATGGTATTCTAACTTAAAAAATAGTTGGTTGCCACTCGTGTTATCTCAACTTAAGGTACTGGGTACATAGTTTTGAGCTTGGGGTACATCATGGTACATAGTTTTGAGAGTACGGGGTACCTGGTTTCGAGGGTACGGGTGCATGATTTCGGCGGTACTGGGGTACAGGATAGGGGGTACAGAATAGGGGGTACAGGATAGGGGGTACATAGTTTCTCACTACCCTGTCAGAGACACTCATCTTGGTTTACATGTACTGTTTGGCTAGGACTATACTAGCTTAGGACAGGTTACACTCAAGCCTGGATCTTAGGTTATTACTAATAGTGATGAGTGCCGGTATGAGCCGCATCAGCATGCTACCGTCGTCACCGTGGTTGATGCCCGAAGGGGAAGTATCCTGCCCCATGCAGATGCATGCTGCCTAAACTGTGTGACTGTGACCAACTCACAATAAAGAACTCAGAATTGAACATTGATGGCCTTTATCATGCCATCAGTGAAAGTGATAGGGAGGCCAGGATAGCTCAATTGGTAAAAAGCTTGGATCTGCATTCTAAGGATTGCGGGTTCGACCCTCACTGACGGTGGGGTGTTTTTGTGGTACAGGTCTTTAGCAGGCCTCTAAGTCTAATTCCAACTTGCTAGCACGGGTTCAGAACACCACGGTAAAAAATGGAGGTCCCAATCAGTGAATAAGGGTCAAAATCAATCTGCGGTTGTAAAAGATTCATCTCTCCTTCTCGATAAGAGTAGCTGAGTTTCGGAGCGGGTGATGTGTAAACTGACTTAGGTTGACTGACCCCCAACCTGGAGCGTTGATACTGACCCGCATGTGGTACTCCGTGCTAAGCCTAGCTGGTGAAAAGCAAGTATCTAGCTCGGCAGCTTTGTCATAGGCAAGAAGAAAAAGAAGTGAAAGTAGTAAAATTTAGTTTGTGTATCAAATTTTAACTTAACTATATTACAAAAGGAATCCCCATTGATATTTATGGGTAACATTGAAATTGCAGGCATGCAACAGTGAATTCCACAATAGTTTGCTTTGTGTCAAATAAAAGCGCAAAAACCAGACAGTTGCAACCCAAGATGGTGCAGCCTTGGTTGCAGTTGCTTGGAACCTTGCTTCTCTTTTTGATTGGAGTCAACCACGCTGCCGCAGGTAATATCCACTAGCCATTTGGTAATATGTATTGCTGTCTTTTGATGCTGCGGTCATTCATATGTGTAATTGATACCAAGACAAATTTCCCGATGAATTTTGTAGCTGTAAGGCAGTGTGAGTCTGGCTGTCAGTGTGGATAACCCATCCCCATGCCTCAATCCCATTTAGAAAATAACAACTTGGGCTCACTAGTCAATGAGTGAGCAGACCACGCAGCAAGCACTGCCACTGCCAAGGGATGAAAAAATTTTGGAAGTCCAATCCTAATGAAACACGTCTAACGTGTCGCTTGAGTATGTTTCTCAGGTTTACCTCGATTAGAACAAATTATCATGCAATGATGGGAGTTGGAATCACTCACAAAATTTAACCGATTTCACGAATAGTCTGGATTCATCTTAGAAAACTATCTAGTCAGGTGACCGACAAATCATTATGACATTAGTGGCTCTAATAACCACATTACACTAGACCTGACTAATTCGAGGTGCTGAGGCTTTTGTGTTTTTAATAAAAGTTTAGTTGTTTTTCAGATATCTCGGGTATTAAACATGTCACTCAAAGTGAAACCTCAGCTGTAATTAGTTGGGACTCTGCGTCTGACGAATGTGATATTGAAGTTAAACCTGATGGGGCTTCTGATACTATTATCACCAGCGAGACCACTAAAACTAATAATAGACATGTTTGGGTGAGTGATTGGAAGATTTGTTATTTCCATCTATCCTTCTTACTGCACACATTGAAACTGATATCACTTACAATAGTGAACACGCAAGTGTGGGTCAAAATTATGATGTAGTGAATTAAATAGAATATATTACCATTAGCATTGTCACTTGGTTCTTTCACTGTGGTTGGATTTATCTTGTAATACCATAAGAATACTTATCCTTTGTCTCAGCAATGCCATTACTGCATATAAAAACGGGTCATCTCAAGTTATAAACAATGCGCAATGAATGTTTGGTTTTCAAGGACAAGCTCCTTCATTCTCTCACTGAATAAAATGAGCTCATCATCTCTATACAAACGTTTCACTGGATTATCTTCCAGAGCACTAATAGCCTTCAACCCGGAACCAAATACAAATTGGAGATAAAATGTGGAGAATCAGCGTCGAAAGCGCATGTCTTCTACACCAGTAAGTCTAGATTTTATTGTACCATGAATAGTAATCATGCTGTAATTGAGTAATACATGTAATTATGATGGTAAAATGTCTGTTTAGTTAGAAAATGTATACTATTTTTAACATCGCCTATAGTACACCGGTTTTTTTTTATTATCCATAAAGCTGTCATTTTTTCCGCTGACATTCACTTGTAAGCTGATCGAACGTTAACCCAATGAAGTGGTTGCCACACAACGAAATTTGTGAAATGCAAATCGTAACTTCCAACAAATCCGCAATTCGCGTTGGCTGTCACACGGTTGAGATGAAGCTTTGAGAGGTACTAGGGGTTACCCCAGTCACATGACTGTGGCCAATGAGACTGGCCCTATATTTCCAGTTGAACTATTATTAGACATTGTGCGTGAGAATTTTGCTTGTAGTCAGATTCGCTGGCACATTTGACCATGCATGCAGATTTCATTTTATTATCACCTATGATGCTCTAGTTCTTCTGAATTACAATTGCCCCTTGCTTTTCGATGCTGAATGTTCCAAAACTGGCTCAAATAACGTTTTAAGTCAGATGCAGCTGGCCATCCTGACTGCCTACTTTATAGCCTTTGGAATGCCATGGGCTTTGGAAAGAATTGGACCAATCAGTGGTTACTTCGTGAACAAGGTTTGCCATTTTAAAATCCGACAAAGCACTTCTTATAACTTCAGTTTTCTCCAATATTACGCTCAATTTTGAGTTCTACTCGATGTTATGAGGGAGTAAAGATCATTAGGTTACTAAGTTTTAGTAATTATATCCCATTTTCTTTCTATTTGGGCCATTCAGGCCGTAGTTATTCCAGTGACCGATATTCGATTTTCGGAAAAGGATCACTCGCTATCGCTGCATTGAATGCGGAGTTGCCTCCCTGTAATAATGGGGAACACAACTCCAAAAGTGCGTCTACCCTCGACCGTGACATAACCCCTTCAATAATTTTGAGGATTTGTTTTGCAGAGGTGAATAAACCATTCGATTTAAAAGTCTTGACATCACAGACTACTGCACACATTTCATGGAAGAACCCCGATGTTAACCCGGGCTTTGTTACGGTGATAGTCGTAGAGATTGATTCTCCGTACGGCAAAGAGATAGTGCATCAGGGTTAGTTCACATTATTCTGGCTCGCTATCACACAGCGTAGTTCAGCTCCTTATACTCCGGATAGGATTGAGCAGCGGTTTGGCGCATATCACCTTGCATGGGGTTAAGAGCTGAGATATCCATCAGTCAACACCCACTCATATAACAAACCTCTCCATGGGGCATACCCACAACACATCATACATATAGACATAAACGTATTTCACATGCTGATGAGTGCACCATGAACCATATGGCTTGATGTACATCCATATAGCACCCCGTGCTGTTAACTGAGGTCTATAGGATACTGCTATATGGGCGAAGTAGTATTACATTGCACTGTTAAGAAAATTGAAGTTGTATTTTGCTAAAATTAATCAGAAAATTAAAATTTGTACCAGCAGACCGCTCGCAGACTAATTAATAATCCTAGCAACATTTTGTATTTTCTCTACTTGGTTATTGAGGGACTTACAAGGAGATATTCACTGTGTGGTATATATAAGCTAAAACTGATTTTTCCACCCATCCACTAACTTTATGTTTGTATGAAACGTACCTATGTTGAGAGCATATGTACGCCACGGATAGAATAACACCGATCCTATTAACCTAAGCCCTGCACAAAATCTCCTGTATTGCTATGAAATTGATCGATTCAATTAATTGATGGTATATTACCGGTGTAATACCTACGAATACTTATGGACCTTTACATATAGGGCGCCCAACCACCCTCTATTGTGGAATTGCAATTCTAACAATATTTTTGCTTTTTAGCGGGATCCCAAGTGGTACTAAGTAACTTGATGCCAAATACTCTCTACTCGGCAACCATAGAGGTTGAACATTCTGATGGTGAGAGTAGAAGTACCAACAAAGCTAAAATTAATTTCTTCACTCAAAGGAAACGTAAGAAGTTCGGGTCAAGCTTATGGTTCTCAATCTTAATTGTAGTGATAGGATTGTGGCAGTTGGAGTGCGATCCTCAGTCACATACCAATTAAGTGGCTTTATTGAAAACAGATGACTGAGACCAGTCATCGTGTGTACTTCTGGTTTATCGAATCCGAGTTTCAACTCTGCCCCTCCAAGTCGATCAATTCAGAATAATTATCGCGATGTGAGAATGGTCATAATGAGACTAATTTAATAAGCGCGGAGTGGTTTTATGCTTGTATGAATAGATTGTTGATCGGTCTTTTTTTCGTAAAAGCCATTTCAAGTGACGATTCCTGTCATGATACAAATCTGGATAGCTGAGTAGCTAGAACACTAGATCCTGGGTTCTCGGCATATACTGGGGTTCGTTTGTGAATATGAGTTCCTCATAAATTCCAGCTCATCCCACTTCTGAGCCTCGGGCTTAGGGTGCTTTTATAGTCGTGCTGTGTCCGGTCCGCCTCGGATGTCCAACTCATCAACCAATCAAATTACTTACTCAGAGATTACCTACCAACGTTTGTTCGTTTCTGGTTTTGTACTATAGGATTGTTGAAACCTCTAATTTATTAATTTCGCTTTCAAAATTCACTAAAAAAACAACACAAAGTTTCGCTGAGAATACAGGCAACTTATAGTGAAAGATATCAAGAGCGGATCAACTGTCTTTTGAAATTATGATAGAAAATAGTCGTGCTAGTTTAGAGAATATCAATGTTACCAATGTCAAAGCCGCAAAGAGATTGGGTTGTTGAGTTTGAATAAAGCATCGCCAACGAACGGTCGGCTCTATGCTATGAGTTGATGTTGCATGAGAGAGGACAGCATTGATGTGGTTAAAAATCTTCCCGAACTTATTGGGCTTTCTGGTTGCGACTATATGCTCCGTGATTGTGGCTGAAATTTTTTTGCGGATCACGTGAATAGGTCTATTATTCATTACCGGTTTGCTGTAGATGATGTCTTTTCTTCATTTTAGCCTTTTTACTGTAAATGGTGGCTTTTTCTTTGTACTAGTCTTTTTGCTGCAAATGATGACTTATTTTCTTCATACTAGCCTTGCGTCTGTAAATAATAACTTTTTTCTTTATTTTAGCCTTTCCGCTTTACCTGTCGATATTGGTGGTGATTGCTCTTCTGATATGCCTGGTATCAACAGCTGTTATCATCAAGATGGTGTGCTGGCCCAGGGAGAAGGCAGTGATCGATCCAAACATTCAATTCATTTATAATAAACTGAGAATGCCAACACCCAATATATAGGGTGTTGACAACAGCCTAAGACTACACTTGTGCTATGATAAAGCCTACGCTCCACAAAATAGAATCACAATTGTTCCAAATGCATTTGTTTTCTGTTACATTATGACCTACTCAGTAATAAATTTGAAGAAACAAAAGAATATTTTTTTTCAGAACTTTTCGGATCGAAAGTATCATTGAATATCACAGATGTCTTTCGTTGTCTGTATTTGAAAATAAAGTTGTATCATTCTGCCATGGCATGCTTTTGTTCTATTTATTGCATCTAATGGCCCAGTAAGGGCTCGCTGCGCTTTTAATTCACAACAAAGCAAAATAACTGTGTATTCACCTTTTTAAAAACACCAATATCAGTGCCATATAACCCATAGTGTTGATCAATTGTCTGCTCTTGATATGTCGACTGCACAGTCTTCTATATAGCCAGTTTGCTTTAGTTTAAATCTGTCATGGATGAAATATACTTACTATATTCGGCATATAGCTACCTCATCTATCCCTATCTGTTAGGCAGGTTCAGCCCCAGATGTGGTTCTGAAAAACTAACAGCAAGCTTTAAACACCCTTCATTGGCCAACTTGTTCTTGGCTGTCCACCACACCAAAGCCTCCTCTATCGACTATATACTGGTGACTGACCGTCTGGCGCGCAGTTGAGTATACTGGAATCTTTAGATCTCCTGCAGTTACTGGTGCGTGGTGAAGGTTGCCATGGTAACCGATCTCTCACTGCGGCCACCACCTGCTGTAGTAGTAGTACCTTTATGCCGTTGGCACTACACAGTACTAGCACATTCGCTGTGCCTTCTATATATAATCTTTTGATGTAGAGGTGAGTGACTAAATATGTACAAACCTCACTGCCACTCTATCACTGCCAAACATACTTGTATTCAATCATTTGTCCAGTGACGCTTTATTTAACTGGTTTGCCTTCATCAACTGAATTGGATTCTTCATCCTTTCATCGCATACAGGGGATGATCTTTGACAGACCCCTACCAAAACTAGTATCGACTACTCCCTAGCACTATCTGCCCTTCTCACCGCACAATTGCTCGCTGGGATACCGTGCTAAAGTGGAAGTGGTCTACGGTAAAATAGTCAACTTCTATTATATCAACCCTACCCAGACCACTAGAGGTCCTTCTACCAAGATTTCATTCCTTTGTTTAACTGACAGAGCATGACCATTGAGCAATGCTAAACAGCCCTACCTCACCAGTACCTAACAGCACTCCAAGACTATTTCGATCTGTGCGCTTTTACTTGTCTACTCAGGATAGTTCAATAGCTAGATCCAGACGCTTAATGCAAGGTCGATAGATCTCGGGGTAAGTCGCCCATGCACTGTGGGAATGAGCTCCTCACATAAATGTAAGTTCTAGGTCCTACCGCTCCAACAAACCTGAGGCTTGGGAGGCCGGTCAAATTGAATGAGTAAATGCCCAAATAGAAAACAACAAAATCATATGGCATATGACAATTTTAATTGGACCATGTGTTAAGTAGCTTCTAGAGTGTTGTCAGGGTGATGTGATGTAACTAGCGCACTGGGACTCAGACCAGGCTTCCCTTATTCTATTTCCAGCTCGGATAAAAACTTTGTCTTTCGCAACAACCTTGTCAATTCCGGTTCCCGACGTTAAAATAACGGATGCCCATAGAGTTTACCTTTTTTATGGGGCACTCGGGTGCAAGCAAAAGGGCTCCCGGGAAATGTCAAGTCAAAGACTCACTAGGTCAATATTTCCACCAGTATGCTGTCAAGCAATATAACAATGATGTCTACTCTGTCTGCCCTTAGAATGGTTGTTAGCTTACACTTCCTACTGGGTCTGCTGAGTGGAACAGTGATATGCCTAACAACAGTTTTAATCTACATTACAACATCACCAACATCCTTGCCAACACTCCCACCTCTGAGAAACAGGCCAGTCTCGGTTCTGAGAATTCTGCAGCCTGCTCTTAAAGGTAAGGATATATTGTGGGGATAGCAGAATACCTCAGTGGTAAAGCACTGGGGTCGGAATCGCATGAGCTCTGATTCATAACTCGACCAAGAACCCCTCCCACTGAGTGTGAGCCTCTCACATAGGTTTGCTCAAAAGCACTTAGAGAGAAGGTGGCCCCGCCAGGTTTTCACCAGTCCATTGTAAGGATTAGAGGAATTTGAAGTAATACAGCCTCTCATGCCCTTAGCTCCCTCCTTCATCCCTGACAATCAACATGGTCATGGGTCTAAAAGATCTTTACGTTGTACCGTTGTTGTCTTCCACAGGCTGTGATCTTTATCCTGCAATTTGGAGATGCATCTAAGATCTGGGGTTTGAATTCATCTAAAGTTTCTGGACTCTTTAGGTGGTTGTCATAACTTTTTGTTGATTTTCACATAGCAGTGGATAAAACTCTGATCTTCCTTGAATCGACGGCATCGGGTTGAGATATTCTGCAAAGGCCATCCATCACTTATCATGGGTCACACGATTACTCAGAGTTAAGCGATCATACAGCTTGTTTTATCTTCCTATAATATTTTCAACAAAAATGATCCAAAGTCAATAACTTTCACACAGGTTGTAAATTACATATAACAAAGTTTCATCTCTTTTTGATGGTATACTATGCACTAAAGAGAATCGTAGACAACCTGGCTTTAACTCGACCTGAGAGTTCTACTGAAAGATTTGAGACTTTTGCCTGATTCTGCTTGTGTGATTTATTTGTTTGTTTCTAGAAACAAACAAGGAAAGTCAATGGATGCCTCCTGCACATAAGCCTATTAAAGATACCCAAGGCCTGACAGCATTTAGAACTAAAAATATACAAGGTTAGTTGACTGCTGACAGCTGTTCCTGAGCTGGACAACCTTTTGTTGATATACAATTTTTGCACCAGTTAAAATGGACAAAACTTATTCACATCCTTACAGGAGTGACAATACATTTACACTGTTTCCTTAATTGGGTCATTGCAATCGAGCTCAGAAGAGCTCTTCCCTGCTTGAAACACAACAGAGACACGCAGTATATAATGTATTACCAGCTTAATGGCAGAGTATCTTTGCAGATTATAACCACACTGTAGCAGACACACAGTACATAATGTATTAACAGCTTAATGGCAGTGTATCTTTGCAGATTATAACCACACTGTAGCAGACACACAGTACATAATGTATTAACAGCTTAATGGCAGTGTATCTTTGCAGATTATAACCGCACTGTAGCAGACACACTTTATCAGAAAGTGAAGGTTCTCTGTATGCTGATGACAACTGACAAAGAGTTAGAAACTAAAGCTAAATTCACATATGACAAATGGGCACATAAATGTACCGAGCTTGTGTATGTCAGTGACAAGATGAATAAATCCTTTCCGGCTACTGTTATCGGTGAGTAGATTTTAGACATTTTAGATTTTTGTTTGTGTGACATTTCGCTGTTACGGTGAAGCCACTGCATGGGTTGGATATTTTCTTATGCCAGGTACAGGTTAGCGTTGAGCACCATAAATGGGTTATAGTATCAATGTTTCTCTCTTCATAGTGAGGCCTGTTTTCGTTTTGAGCTAGGATTGAAAGGAGGTGCACATACTCTCAACGGGAGCCGGTCATGATTGGGATTCGATCCTAGCCTTCACCACCTAGCTATCCCACCTTTATAGATTCAAGTTGAAGAGAAAGTTGATGAAATAGTTTAGTGGTAGTGCTGGACTCCCAATCGCGTGCACCTGAGTCCAGACCAGGTTCATGATGGGCTGAGTGTGAGCTCCTCACATCAACCTTAGCTTTACAAAACAAACATATCCATTAGTTGATGGATCGATACTCAAACACTCTGATTTATTTCGCGTTTAGTCATTTTGAGTTTTGTTATTTTTGGTTAAGTCAAACCTAACGTAGCAGTAGGTGAGGTAGGGCATATTGCAACGCAGTGCATAGTGAAACACTCCTCACATTTCTTGCCTGGCTACATCACCAACTAAAGAGCTTCCAAAATATACAATCTATAGAATTTGTATTTGGCATACGTTAAACATTGTGCACCATCTGTGATTAGCTACATCATAGCAGTGACATAATTTCACTAATCACAGCCAACATTGCATTTTTTGTTGCAACGTGCCCAATCCTCCGGTATAACAGAGATACGTTACCTATGCATTTGCATGATTTTATTGGAAGCACAAAACTCATAAAGACTGTATGATACATGTACGTGTGTCAAACACGAAAGATTCTACCATGATGTCATCTTATAATGGTGATTTGCTCGTGGTGCTCCACACTGAATAACTGTTCTCTTCCCTACAGAATATAATCTGTGATTTACCTCCACGACTTCACAATAGCTGTGTGAAGAGGCCATACGTAAAAACAAGTTCATGTTATACAGCAGAAACTACCACAACAATTGTACTGCATTTCCACTATTCATAGTCACATAACAGGTGTATTATAATTGATGTTCATACATACATAATGTATAGACACATAATACATGTGTATTATATGTTCATACATTCGTATTTCATGTCTATGGAAATACTAGAGCAGCGACGTTAAGAAATTAATTTTGCGTGACAATGCGCAACCAGTGACCTAAAAGAAGAGTAACTCTATAGACAGCTTTATGTCATTGCATGACTCTGCCAATGATTTACCAAACAGTACAAAACAAACTGTGAGTGTGACTGATTCCTGCTCTAATATTTCGGTTGAATGAAGCTGGTTGACTGATTTGGCTTAACGACGTGTTGTGCAGGTTTTATTGCTGCCCTTCCACTGTGTGAAGTCAAGTTAGTGTGAATTTAGCCCAAACAATTTTTTTCTTAGTTTATATACCCCACATTATTATTTTCTGGGAAGAATAGTGGAGTTTGCTCCCTGATTAACAGGAAGATTTGGTTGAAGCTTATGCTATGTCTAGCCACAGTAAATGTAACATCTGTCAAGATCAATGTGTCATACAAACTTCACGAATAATGTTTGCAGATGCCAATGCTTTGTCTCCGAATGATAACATTGATGCTGGAACTAAAACTCTGAATGGGTTTAAATATGTATGGGATTCTCACAGTGAACACGCGGACTGGTTTATTAAGGTTTGTGTCATATCGCTGTACACATAATAGGTAATATGAGCATATGCCATATACACTTCTGGTGCTTTCAATAAGAGAGGTTAGTTTTTTTATTATTATAGGACCTTATAGCCAAACTTGCATGGCAAAGAGGTCATCTTCCTGCACACCATGTAACATAGAATACAGTATAGGTTTTAGAGATATATTTCTATCTTTCTATGAGATTTTAAGTTCGAGTTGGATCTTTTGCAGGATATGTGAAAGTTGCAACCGGAAATGTGCTTTAGATTATCAATCGGTTGGCTTTTTACCATTTTGGTTAACAATGCACAATCTGTTGTCTAGAGGAAATGCATAGGGCGATGTACAACAAAGTGATGTTGTATACCAGTAATAGAACTCTGTTATCCTCGAGCAAGCATAGACCAAACAGTTACATTGTCCGATCGAAAGCCATGCACACTATTCTCTTATTTTACTTATATGTTTTACAGGCCGATGATACCACTTTCGTAATCATGGAGAACTTGCGCTCGTTCTTGGCAACCAAAAATCCGCAAGATCCCGCGTACTACAGCCGAAATTACAACGAAGAGAAAAATCCAAAAGTGGATGGGTTTAACTCAGAAGGTATAATGACTGTGTTTGCTTCTGTTTACACTCCACCTTTATTGTTTTTAATTTTATTTGTTGTGTCATGGAGTTCACTTCCTGCAGGGAGACTTTGCTGGAGGTTGGAAGTGAATTAAGGTCGGATGCCCTTCCTGCCACCATGCACAACTCCCGGAATGCGGAATGTGTATTTCAACCCGTAAGCCAAGGCTGCTCCCATAATGGCTGTGCATAGACAGAAATAGGTTAAACATAGAGACAAAAACATATAGAATACATGCCTAGCTGTTGTGGTGTGCTGTTAGTGCTATGATACAAGTTTCGATTTATTTCATGATTCATCATTTAGAGTTTTGGTATTTGGTAATGAGTTGAACCTGGGCTTGCTGCACAGCAGAGACGTGTTTACTATTAGTCAACTCACTCTACTGCATGATTTCATGGCTAGCTCAAGACTGATTAATTCGCAACAAATGCTGGGTAAAATACTCCAGCAAGACCATAAAAATGTTCAACTCTTGTGATTCAAAGCGCCATTATGACCCAGCCTTCCTGCCACTAGTCATCATTCCTTGCTGCTTGATAGGTGTTTTCTAGTTGTGTTGTGCTGGATAACATCCTATTGTATTGTATTATAATATTGTTTGACATTGTATTGTGTCGTATCATATCCCATTGGGTTAATATCTAGTGTTAATGTGTTGTGTTGTATTGGGTTGTGCGTATAGTTGCATTGTGTTATATATGTATGATGGCGCTGTGTTGTGTTTAATGGCTCAAACATTTCAGAGGGAACAAATTCACCCAACAGAAAAGCAGCTCATGAAGGGCACACAAAGCAATATAATTTTCATGCAGCCTTTGCACTCACTTTGTGTAGTTGTATTACTGCATTCTCTCCAATCCAGGTGCCGGATTCGTCTTGAGTAAAGAAGCCTTACAAAGATTAGTTACAAAAGGATACCCGAACAAAACTCTTTGCAATCGGGATGGCGATGGAGACATGATGATTGGAAGATGTACGTACGCCTGTACATCCCAATGCTTTCAGGGTGACTTGGCTTTCCGGAATGAGACGGGCTTATGCCGGAAAGTCAGGTAACCTTACTATCCGGAATTGGTGTACTTGTAAAATGCCTTTACTGAAACGCTGCAAATGTGTATTTGCCTCCCCTCCATGATTTTCCGCATTTGTGTGTATGGCTAACTTGTACCAGCGATGGTGCAACAGAGGTGCCACTCTCCTTCCTCATTGGCTCCACCATCCCCAGCTCTGAAAAGCGTTGGATACGCAGTACTTGCTGGGTGAACAGAGAGGTTTTTGACAAATCCTGCGCACAACTGTGTTTTGAACCCCAGGCCTTCAGCACCAGTGACCAGTGCTCCAAACCACTCACAGCCCAGAGCCTCGTACACAGAGTGCATATAAATCAATAGAATCTTTGTCCCTGCAGTTTATATGGTATAGATTGTGTTGTAGGCTTGAAGAAGCTGGGAGTAAAGTTTGTAGATACACTGGATCAACAGGGAAAGACACGATTTCATTCAGATCATATGGAAGCTGAGTTAGAGCAAAGCATCACTGTGTGGCATAAAGAGTACAACGTAATCAATGATCAGGTATACTGATGCCCAGCTCAGTGCTACAGCTAGGCCATCTCCCTCACATTGCGCACACGTAACCACGAGACAAAGATTGCAGAGTAGTATTACTTCAAGGATATCATCGAGCCTGCCATTGTATCATATGCAAAATAGCCTGTTTTCAACCAAGTTCAAAAAAATATACTGGGCCAAGCAGGTCAAAAATAGTATCATCTGAAAGCTCCAAATGACCAAATCTACTCCATAAAAGCCGACTCTGGAATATTAAATATTGGTGACTGTTTGGTTAGGGGGTCTTATTAAGGGGACTATGTGAATAGTGAGATCATGTATAATCCTATAGAGAAGATAACTCACAGTTGTAGTCTATTCAGTAGAACAGTTACTTGTCATTTTACCAGTAATAATGTAGAGTATAGACTTTGGATCTGTGTAGATGTCTAGATGAGATTACTAGCTCATTACTATGGTGTTACAACTTACAAGCCATTATTTTTTTGCATATGCAACCTTTTCATTTGGGAACCTCCGCGGTCAGCACGCAGACATATCACACAAAATCTATCAACATTGGTTTTGGGACAGCCTTTCCATGTCTTAGGATCAGGTATTACAGAACCTACATTATATGCAGCAGTACATGGACTCCATTGGCACTGCAACAGGCTTTCCAAACATCTATGACCCGCTGATAGATGGCAATGGCAGCCTTGCTTTCATAATCACCATGGAGTGGGCGACTACTTCTGTTGCCTATGTCTCTGCATATGACTATACTAGTCGTCTGCTCTGTAATTCCTTCTTACCTTGTCATGGATATAAATAATAAAAGCATTGAATATATGACTGATAAATGCCTCGTGTTTTTGTAGCCTCTTGGTGTTAGTTACTATCCTATCACATTCCATAACATGTTATGGGATAAGATGTCCATCATGGCTTACTATTCGGACCAGCTGAAGGCCTATGGACTACGAGAGCATAATAAGCTATTACTCAATGAATACTACAACAAACAGGGGTGATTGGACTGCCAAACAGAAATTCATGATCAGATTCGGACTTTGTATCTCAGCTCTTTCACTTCCACTGCATGGATACTTCAACACATTTGATGTGGACCTCTCGATTCAGTCCTCGTCTGAATAGTGCAACAAGATACTAGCACCTCAATATTATATGTACGAACAACTCTATAACAGTTTTAGCCAATTATTATTTCCATGTTTATTATTCATGTTCTTGCTATCATCTAGAGTTTTCCTCCCCTGCAATTATTTTTCCTCACTGAGCATCCATGTGTATATTCTATTTAACTGGCTATTCATTTTGAACATTAAAGATCTCTTCAACTCCATTGAGCTTCTCTGCAACTTTTGTAAATAGAAACTGCGAAAGCTATTGCGGATATATTTTGTTGCTATTTCAGTGTTGAACAACCGGGCCTGAATAATATCTGGCTTATGTTGAAATTTCATTTCAATTATGCCCAGTTTTGATAATAATGTCAAGTGTTCATATAGAAGTTATGAACAGTAGAGTAGCTAATACAATGGTCACGCATTGACTAAACATCTAATAGACATATACTAGACATCAGCAAGTAAGGAAATTGTAGTTTGATTCATGTATTGGCAGTCTTCATAATGATTACTGCGTATATAGGAATTATTTCCCCTCTTCCATACTACGAAATCATCCATGCACAAGATGAATTGGACATCTTTATACAGCTCTGTCAATATATTGATTTGTCAGTACGGCCGTACGAATGCTTCGGCCAACTGTAATTCGTTTATGGATTATATCAATACTGGTCTCAGATTCTCAGCTAGTTACAGTCCTTATGGTTTAACACCTGACTGAGAACCAGCCCAGGAGGAGGTAGGTAGCAAGTATATCTAGTAGGTATAGCCCATAATAAGCCACATACAGCTATTTACTATACGGATGGGGTTCAGAATCAATGGAAAATCATTTCAATTACATACGTGACTTCTTCTCAGTTGCCATGATGTACAGAGTCAGAATGGTATTCAGATTGTCACTAATAGCTCAGATTTCCATAAAAACTTCAGCAACTCACATTGCATGCCTACAAACCGGTTTATGCACAGACCTGCACCAGTTCTGAAGTTTGGGTTTTGTTCTGACTTGATCATTCACCTCCTGTGTGTGTTGAATGATAGTGAGTTACACTATACATCCTTGGATGAGAGGTGTTATGCATAAGTCGCTGTTTCATAGTTGGTGTGCTAACCAACAGAAGAGGAAGCTGTAGAGTGAACACCAATGCTAGGGCAATGAATTCTTCATCAGTGTTTTGCTTCCTAGCGTGTATTGACCAAAACTTGAGCTGAACTAACTGCGCCACTTTCAGTAGGTAGTGACTCTGCTGTAGATCATTCGTGTGCTCAGGGGGAAGGCCTTACCATACGATAAAAATTCCTATTGATTTGCATCAGGAGGATTCAATTGGTACTTTTGAATGACATTTTCGACATGTGTCGATGCGTATAGGAATGTTATTTGCTGGTGCATGCTACACCCACACTAATGCTACGTACGCGATATTGATGTTTACAGAAAAGCCAACCGGGCGAAATCTCAAAAGGTGTTTCTTGGTTTTACAGAATGTCACGATTTTCACCCATTTCTTACACCCATTTATTTGTACTTCAAGGTTCCATAGCTGGTCGAGATGTGTGGTAACAGTTTCTGGGTAGAGGCTATAACTCTACTCTACCATGTCTGCTATTCGATGATGGAACCGAGTATTAAAGTCCATATATTTGAATCTCTCTGCTTAACAGGTGAGCCTCCTCTTAATGTTCAGTGACTTTCGTGCAAAATAAAATAGAAAAATTTAAACTGAACAGCTTAAGTTCATAAATTAATACAAAATGTACTAGCCTTTCCCTTTCTGGCTAGAATAAATACAAATAGCCGTTACTTCGCTCTTTTTTGACAAGACGAATATGTGAATAGGGGGATAGCTCAGTGACTGAAGCCTCAGACTCAAGATTGACCAATCATGTGTTTGAATCTTAGCCAGAAGATTCTGATTTGAATCATAGCTCCCGCTGTGAGGGTGATTGCCTTGGATATTACCATATTCCTGCTGATTCAAAACAACCCTCTAACTTATGAGACCCATTGGAAGTGATGGTCAAGTCCCTCCACAGAATGGTCAAAAATGTTTCTATACTGGATCCAGGTAACTTCACAGACTGCAAGACTTTACTAGAAAACAAGGAGTTAGAAGACAAAGTGCAGGAATATGCAGCGAATCAAATTGTTTACCTCAAATTGCTGCGATCCTTACCATCTTTGCTCACAATTCTTATGTGTGGAGCTTGGAGTGACAGCATAGGAAGAAAGGTAGGTGCATGCCACATGCGAACGCAGTAAGTAACAATCATCAATCAGGAACAACACCTTCTACAGAGCTTTGGTCAAAAACAAGGCATATTCCTCATCCCAAAAATCAGGGAGCATGATCCAGCATGACTCTGGAGGTGGGGCCGGTTTTCGGATGCGTTGTACCATGAAATAAGACTAGGAGTGGAATAGCAAGATAGCTTGAGATTGGCCAATCATAGTTTGCAACCCTTTCCATGTCAAGCTTATGTTATTTATGCCCTTGGGTTTGTCACAAATTTGCAGGGTTTAATGCTGGTCAAGAACAAGCCTCAGTCTTAGGGCGTGAGCTAAATGAGATGGTCTTATACCTGTATTGAAAAAAACTCTAAGAGTAAGATTGCATGTGGTTACCATGCGTAGCATTATCTGTGATCGAATATTCCTTGTAGGTACCAATACTTTTCCCATTCATTGGTATGCTGTTGTCATTGGTGGTATATCTCGTGAGTTATGCTACTAAAAACCGCCTGTCAACTATTCTGGTTGGCGGCACAATTTCGGGAATATTTGGAGAGGTTGGACTCATTCTGATGGCAGGATACAGCTATGTTACGGATGTTACAGGTAAATCTGAGGTATTTTGCCTGAAGGCAAGTTTCTCGTGATGTGGCTTATCATGGTGCCGTGGGAGAGTAATATTGACAGATTCAGTGCCACACCTTTTCTCTATAATGCTTTCTCAGTAGAGGTTTTTTATGGTTTCCAGTAACAATCACGTCCATGCTTTTCACCCTTATGAAAGATGAAATTAACCAGAAAGTTCATCGTTTCTTGGTTAATAGCTAGGGTTATACCATGGTTATTGGTTATTTGCAATTCTTCTGTGTTTCGGAATAGGATACAGATCGAGTTTTAAGTCAGACCAAGGTGACCCTGTCACATGGGAGATGATTTTTAAAGCTTTCCTTCCTCACCTAATGAACTTGTACACCATACATACGGTGTATGTCATTAACAAACAATGGGTGCATATAAACTCTTTGCAAGGATCCAAGAATTATTTATAAACAAACTAAATCTTGAATGGTGTAGTACATTGACAAAATCCCATATGCCCTATCAACTATCCAACTAGCGCAGACCATGATTCAATCAGTCCGTCACTGTATGGGTAAACAGTGTGTTAAAGACTCTCCGTACAGCTTATAGCTCCAATCAATACCTCATCACATGTAACAGTGCTGAGATCGGATGTTGGCTATAGCTTTTCCGTGTCATTGCTATTAACTAAGGTCAGTTTTGTATACGTTCGATTGTAGTTAGCAATACTTTTGCGGCATGACTTCCCATTGATGCCACGGGTTATATGAGTTCGAGTACAAATGGGGCCAGGATAGCTCAATTTGTAAAAAGCTTGGATTTAGATTCTAAGGATTGCAAGTTTGAGCCTCACTGCCAGCGAGGTGTTTGTCTGGTATGGGTCTTTAACAAGCCTCTCACTCCAAATTGCAATGCGGGTTCTCAACCAGTGGATAATTAGGGTCAAGGTCACTCCACGGTTGTCAAAGATCCACCTCTCCCTTTTTTGGTGGGTGACATGCAAGCAAATGGCTGTGTTCTGGTGTTCTGGTAGAGCGGAGCTGACCCTGGACATGGCAAGTTCCCACTACCAAGAACCTGCATAGGTAGCAACTTTATTAGTTGCGATGTTTGTTGCACTGCAACCAACAGTGAAATTATCATTATTATTTTTATTAT
>Ga0224511_10000576_pt1 | contig 18265 bp, 12 predicted proteins | sample SF_May12_sed_USG_2_FD_169988 | JGI IMG/M metagenome (GOLD analysis project Ga0224511, IMG submission 169988) | Sediment microbial communities from San Francisco Bay, California, United States - SF_May12_sed_USGS_8_1 | ecosystem: Environmental > Aquatic > Marine > Sediment | place: USA...
AGGGGTAACTACATCTGCACCGCCAGCAACGATGTGGGAGAGGCTTACCGAACAATTAACATTGATATGCAATGTGAGTATTCGGTCCAGGCTCATTCCGACTGAACCGATCATTCACTTGATCGGACATAGTACTGATCAGTTGCTGACGTATTAGTCGACTTGTTACCAAAAATTGTACCAATATAGGACAAGAAGCTTATTTTCCAAATGACACCACCAGACTCCGGTGGTCTGTTGGGTCTATGTAGAGGCTCTAGTTACAACGGTTTACGATACTCTAATGCCCTGCTCGATTCGCGTGACAGCTAGATTGCACAGAGTGCCGTCTGCATCATCTGCATCGAAACGTGATGCTTTTAGATAAAAGTAAGTTCGCTTATTCACACGCAAAGATCTTGCAATCCATGCATGTATTAGAAACAAAATGGAGGTTGCAATGTCAGGGTGAGGGTTCTAGTGCTGTTGAACTCTGACCCACGCATGCACACAGATCACACCAAAGAGTGGCTCTGTGCGTACACCAGGACAATTCGACTGGCCTGTTCACATTCGTATACAAACTAAAGATTCTGTCATCTCTTGATATAATATTTGGTGTTACTATAACGCCTGAACTCTGTCTAGATAGACCCCTTTACAAGCTGGGTGTATGACAAGACCGACAGATTCCCGACCTTCTATATTATATTCCATAATGTACGAGTGTGTTAGAATCTGCTACCACCACTATGGTCCATCTTATTTCGGGGTGGATTATCGCTTCACAGCATCAAATTTATTAATAAGCTGTTTATGGAAAAAATTGACACAGTCAATCTTTTTTCGTAGTCCCTCCACAGATTGATGCGCGTCTGCGTAAACAGAAGGTTTCGCAAAAAGTAGGCTACGAGATTCGTCTCACTTGTAAGATTGAGGCTAACCCAGTTGCTGATGTTATCTGGACTATAGGCAACACTGGAATTGATGATGAAAGGTATCTACACACAGATGCGTAATCCAAGTCTTCTGCACTTACATTCATTTCTATGTTTTCATTCATAAGTGCTGTATCAGTTTTCCCTCGACTGGTAAACCTCATTGTCAGTCACGCGCTAACAGTGTAGAGTTGTGTGCATATTTGCCCCATGAATTGTCCTTGTAGATGTGTAGTTGGCCGGCGATCATAGTTACGGGCAGACCATGATTTTGTTTGGGCGTTTCACCCTCCACATAAGTGTTTTCCATTTGGTCGCTTTTTTAGGCACAAGGTGACATCATATAAGTCAGCATTTGGGTCTGTTATATCCAAACTGACTATATATAGAGTATCTCGTGAAGAACTGGACACAGAAATCCTGTGCACTGGTCTCAACCTCAAAGGAGACAATGCATGCAGCTTCACAATAGAAGGTATAATCTAATGTTAGAGATAGTCATTTGTAATTACATATAGATAGATGGTGCTGCCAGACTAGTTGTTTTTCGGCAGGCTTATCGACCAGTCTGGGAACCTTTGGGTAGCTAATTTTTTCGATTCCGACAAACCGCTCTGTTGGCGATGATAAATATTGCTATGTTATTTGCCATTGTCGATACTGCTACTTTCTCCCATGTTAAAGACTGGATGACGAGGTAAATTTTTTTGGCTGATCAGAATCAGTTTGTCTCAAAACCTACCTGAGTCCAATTAAAGTTCATACTGAGCAGGTGATGTAGTAAACAAACACGGTTAAATCTTAGAATTCTCAAATGAACTTATATTCAGTTGAATTTTTCCCGCATGACGTAAATTGTCGCAAAAGACATCACAGCAGGTCCACGTAATTACATATGCGCGCCTGCGCGATGGGTAGCCCAAGTCTAACTTCTACAACTTTGTCACACTTCTGACTATTGGGATCGAAGTACAAGCACAAAATGGGCACAAAACAAATACCTATGAATTCACTGAGTTTAGCTTAGTCCTAACTCTAGTCTATCTCGCAATCAAAGTGAGTGATACTGACTCAGTGACCGAGCGAATTTACTCACCTCTTTCGAAAACGGTCTTTCATTTTTTTTCTGTTCGTTACTTAGAGCCAAACAACTGCTCTGATTGCGTAAACAGGCCAGCAGTATGTTCACAACCTAGTTCTATTCCACGTGGCTGTCTGGCGCTGTAATCTGTACAGTTTTCTACCATTTAAAGCCATGGCGTCAACTCTACCCTTTAGCACGATATTTGTAGCAGGTCACGTGCATTCCCTGGGATTCCCGGGCAACATTGGCCAAACATGGGTCTCTTTCCGCTTGCTTTGACAGACCTGGAGCAAGTGCTGCCACTTTAGACTCATTCTCAGTGCTTGTGTACAACCTTAGAAATGTGTCAGTGGTGATGAGGTGTCCCAAATATTGGGACACTCTCTGTAAAGCTAGGTAGCAAATAACCAACTTTGAGTGCCTGGCCATTGATTAGTCATTAAGTTCGCGATATTATACGTCATATGAGTGGCCGATTAAGCGCCGCCTTTTAAAAAATTTTCATTTTTGCACTGTAGTTTGAGTAGTTGCCTCGTCATTCAACCTTTAAGTATTCGCAGCTCAGTTATTTGAAGAGTTTAGAAACAGATTTGCTCCCAACAGCTGGCCTTGTTCCGGAAGATATTGAAATGCCCATTTAGCATTTAATTTTGCCACTTGCAAGTCTTTGATATTCTTGGCAACTGATGATACAGCTGAAACAGTATCAGAACATGTCTGTCGGCTTACTAGGCAGACAGATTTACAGGCTAAAGTTATATGAACAGAGGTAGGGAGCCGAGTTTAAACGGTGTTGCCAGGTAGTATGAATTCGACGAATCACAGTTCTGACATGATTTCTTATTTCTGTTTTAGCCGCAGACAGTCCTCAACCGGTGGCAGGACAGATCCGTTCCTCTGCTAATCAGAATCCTGCAATTTCTATGACTTTGCTTGTGTTGCTGCAGTTGTATACATGGGCTCAGTAACGGAAGCTTTTTTTTATATTACTATAGCTTTTATAATGATTTTTTGTGGATAGACTTGCGAAACCTATGATAGGTCCATGTTCCTGCCTCATCTCATAAATACACATTCCACATATATGCCATGCTATTTTATCAACTTGTATATTGTTTTATTCGTACCCCCATTCCGAATACATTTTTGCATTGTCAGTTATTGTGATGGTCGGTATCGGTAGATGGGGTGCTGTCTATAATATAGAGATACATGGGTAGTGTGTGAAATTTTTTATGGCTGCTATCTATGCATTCATGTGGATAGGATAAATTGTTTCATTGGCGCACAGCTTATTTCTTGTGAATTACCTGGTTTGGGCATAGGAAGAAAGCAGTGATCTGGTGAAAAAGATTGCACCGGGAGATTAAGACCCTATTTCAAAACCTGTAACCTAAAGAAGGCAAGACCGTTGGACAACCAAATGGTACCATCTGCCCTTCAGTCGGGTTAAAAGCAAAGCCTGCAAATATAGCCTGACTGATCCAGTGACCTGTCACTGGCTGAGCTTTCTGTAAAAGTCATTATTGGGTTGTGATTGTCTGCGCAAAACTTGTACACTAGGCCACATATTTTTACTAAATTCTAAAACCGGCTTGCTGTGAACAGATGTGAGAGTTTCTGCTAGAGGCAGAGGTACGTAAATGGATTGCTCGGCAGATTAGAAAGCCCCGGAAAAGCTGTGAAAGCTTATTTTCTGCGATGCATAAACACATGCTTGGGAAGTGGCTGAACACCCTCCCTGCTAGTTTAACTATAGCTTACTGTGAGTTGTTAAGTTAAGGTGAGGCTGTTTCATATCACTTGCCATAGTCTTGGGGTCATATTTCTGTTACTTTCGATATTATTGTTGTTATAATAACCGAGATGGCTCAGTGGCTATCTAGTGCACAGGCTTAACATCAAATGATTCTGAGTACAAGCTAGGACTATACTGGGCTACCACTTCGGTCGCTGCAAAACAAGCCGCTGTAAAGTAAGATGGACAATGAAAAATAGTTATTACAGTGAAAGAGCATGACAGTATAAACTGGACTGCATGCATGCTGATGCTTCCACAGTGAAGGAATCCATGTGCTGTCGCATACGAGTAGATCAGGTTTACCTGAAACCTGAGGGAAAGCATGTTCTAGTCCAAAAATGGAAGCTAATGTTTAATCTATATTCCGTCATCCATTATTCCACTATTTTATCTTTCTATTACCATACACTTAAATTGTTGTGTGATATCGCTATATGCCTAAAATTTGATGATACATGTAACTGATCTGATGGCTGATCTGAGTGTCATGGTCATGCCGTCGCGGTTATTAGACTTACCATGGCCTTTTGCATCATATTCTTCATTGATGATGAACATTGTATATCACTGCTCGTCTTTTATATCCGTACCAGCATGGTGGCAACAGAGAAACCCGAGGCTTTCCATATCCCCAATGACGCAAATGAAGAGAGTATAGATTACGAAGATCTAGATATCTGTGACCCCTCCACTGACATCACCCCTGTAGCCGTCACCTTGGAAATCCCCACCTTGGAAATCCTTACTCCAGAAATCGTCGCCTCGGAAATCCTCACCCCAAAAGGTCAGCCAAACTTAACATTGATTTGTACTATTTTCTTCATCCAGGTGCCTACTTTGCAAACACTCTGTGTGGTTTATTTGCAAGTTACTCTATGGGCCAGTAGATAAAATCGCCGTAGAGAACGAATTTAAAGCAGCGACATGTCACTAGCTGGCGAAAGTGCACTTCCTGTGATGAACTGGCGGTCCTAACCTACGCCTAATTGAATAGTAAAATGCTGAGAACTAGTAACCAGGGTTCAGTTGGCGCACTCATAGAAGTCAATTTGAAGTCTGCTCCAGAAGAATGGGAAAAAACCAGATACTGCCAAAGGCAACGTTTTGCTGGTCTGCCAACCACGTGGGCGAGTGAGACAGTATTGCTTCGCTCGCCCCATCACCACCACATGCCAAAAGCCAGGTCACCTGGCTAATGAGAGATGGCCAGGTGTCCTGACTCTGCAGCACGCGGGAGGATTAGGGACCACTTTGGGTTTTGCTGCTTTACTCTGTTCAACCTCTCCACATGCCGAAGAGCCGGGTCTTCTAGGTGAAAGCGGATCACACATTTACTAGTACGTAATGAAACTGACCCATTGTATGTAGTTCCAAAACCCAATTTATTACATGCATAGCACCCTAGGTTTACCCGGAGGCTATACACATCTCTAGACTAAGCCTGTCAATATCAAGAATGTATCAAACATTATGTTCATGTAGACAAGATTAAAAAATAACTACGCACATCAGTATACTGTATAAATATTATTCAACGAAGAGAACGTGCGCGCGTTACTACATAGCAAAGCGTTTTGTCCATTGTCGCGCTATTCTATCATGTTCCACGCGATCCTCATTGTACTGCAAAGCTATAGCCCCTACGAGAGGGTCAGCTGGGTTGCAGGCATAAAGTAGTGAGATTAGAGCTTGGAGGATATAACTGACAGTGTGTGAGGGTGTCCAGTCTTCATTCAGCACACTAACACACACCACACCCTTACTGTTTATATTACAGTGATAGATACGTGTCTGAAATACCACCTGTAATAGAGAACATCTGTGCTAATGGCTGGTTGGCATTGAAATCCACTGGCAAACCCAAATATCATAGATAGAATACAATATAACTGACAAATGAACTTAATTCCTATTTACTTCTGCTTAGGTTTGGTACAGGAGGTCAGTCACTTGGTTTATATATGGTCGACTAACCTTACAATAAAATAGCGTGTATGGAGTGCCTCAAAGGACGTTTAACTAGACATCAAATTTTTACGGAGACCACTTGTTCGGTGTGTATCGATGAACTTACCAGATGTTAGCGATAGGCTTGCCGAGAAATTTCAAAGTGATCTAATCAGGAAAGTTATAAATAGTGGAAACAGGTGGGATAGAAATCTGTTTGGATCTAGAATCAGTCAGTATGAAGCCAGAAGAGGGACTTCGTCGCTATTTGACACACATAAATTGAGCAGGTGATTGTGAATCACTAGTAAAGAAGCAATCTAACTCTTCTTACCTTGGGTGGTTTGAATGGGTAGTCGATTGGGAATGTGAGATCAACAAAGAAGGTGCCTCTTTCATAGACACAGCCCTCAGGTGCTTCTATGATGGCAAGCCAGGTTGTAAGATCATCTCCTTTAGGACTGGCCTGGCAGTGTGGCACAGGTGATCGCGTCAACTCATTCACCTCAGTTTGCAATCTAGTGTAAAGTGGCAAGGCTGTACATGTAACATATGATACAAGACAAATAAACTTTCATTTAAAAACTCATCGGTCATTTGAATAACTACGGCCTGAATGGTCCAAAAAGAAAGAAAATGGGATCTAATTACTAAAACTTAGTAACCTAATGATCTTGACTTCCTCATAAGATGGGGCAGAACTCGAAATTGAACGTAATATTGGAGAAAACTGAAGTTATAAGAAGTGCTTTGCCGGTTTTTCCTAGCCCTAATAGAGGCCGTTGCGTTCGGGCCTCTATCATTGCGCAATAATGGCACTAATGCTTGCTGAAAGAGGCGACAAACTGCGCTCCGAAACCCTATTGCTATATTTTTGTTGAACATTCCCTCTATTCAGACTGATGTAACTACAGGTCTAGTATACACCTGCAAGAGAATTTTCCAAACATCAGCGTGTAAAACGAGAAATCAATGCAAACATCAACAACTCTGTGGTAATTTTCTATCTCGAGGCCAATTCTTTTGCGTCGATAGTCTGAAAAGTGAGTCATCGAGGGCTCTAAGTGTGTGCATTGGATAGGGCTATATCTAAGCTTCCATATGAGCTGGGTATTGGGCCCATTTGTTCCTAGTAGGCTTTAGAATCTGAAAACATAACCATGACATAACCCCTTTAATAATATCTAGGTCGATGTGTTCACCCACCAGATGACAACCTTATACGTTTTCAAAGGACTTATATAAATTTGACTATAGATGGCTGTGTTATGGCTTTCAATACGTTTGAGGGATGGATCTTGCCCATACTGTTACCTGCGAATACGAATTTGATGTCGCATATACTCAGGAAATTTTGTTGGCAGCAGTGCTGCTGCTGCAGCTTTTGTATCGGCTCTAAATGCCGATGTAGCCGCCGGCTGCTGCGATATTTTTGTATCCCTCTGTCCACCAGCATCTCCTTGGTGGGGCTTATCCATTTTTAGACTGTAAAAACCGAGAACTGCTTGCTACACATTAGGTGCATTCGCGTGCTCGGGTTTTTCGCGACCGAAATGGATTTCGGTCGCGAAATCTGCTAAATTGCGCAAGAGCGGGACCGAAAAGCGCGATCCAAAAAAGCATCTTTCACTTTCGGTCGCAGTCCGCGACTGAAGCACCAGACAGAATACTGCAACCGAAAGTAGGCGTTAGTCTAGTAGTTTAGGCAAATGTCAAGGTCACCGCAAATAGGCTTGATTACTACGTTGAGATAACGGATCGCGAACGATCGTTCGGCTCTAACCGAGGAGTTAAAGAGGACAACTCTGATCCGATCAAAGTCCGTCTTGAACTCAAAAGCGGTTCCTAACCGCGACCGAGTGTTGGCGCGCTCGCGACCGAAATTTTCCCCAAAATTTCGGTCGCGAGCACGCGAATGCACCTATTGACAGCTGGTAATCTTCGTAATTGTGTTCCACACCAGTAAGCAAAACGCAGGAGACCTGACCCCTCTTTTGATTGTACAATTGAAACAACGACATTGAAACATCAGATCCACTCAGACAATTACTGACACTAATCGTTATCGACAGCGCACATGTTAATTCGGTTTAACTAAGCAATCAATACCAGTAATATTGGGGTATTCTTACCATTGCGGTTCATCATTGCTGAGATTACCAGTTTCACTATTAGTATCCCTTTGTTCAGTGTCAGACTCGGAGCTGGCTAACCTAACAAGCGTGTGTCAGACTTGGTGCAATCGCGTTCAGTTGTAGAACATTAAAGCAGAGAACTACAAAATACAGTATACACAGGCATGAATTTTTTTTATTAATGGCAATACACAAGATACGGAATTGGCAAGGAGGAAAGTTGTAGTGCGCTGGCAATCATTTCATGTCAAAACTGAGAGTGAGAACAGGGCAGCTCCCAACATTAATTGTAACAATTTTCTAGCTTTCGAAACTGTTTGTTAGGAGCTATACCGAGCGTGCAGCACACGCGGTGGTTTCAAGCAAAGTACAGTTGAGAGTTATGTCACACTGAGACTGAGTGATTCACTGATTGCATGACGGGGATGACCGTTCACGCAATTTTTATGACTAGACTGCTTTACTCAAAGTCAAACTCAAAGGCTTTAGTCATTAGTGCTTATCGTGCAAAACTTGTCATACTGAACTGATGTGAATCAGTTCAGTGACTATCGTATCTATCGCCGGAAATGGTCTAGAACTAGAAGTATAACTAGAGTAGACTAGACCTAGAGATCATATTCAAAATAATTGGCTATACTCTTAGTGATAAGTCTTAGTCTTAATCAGTAGAGTAAGTTAGTAGTTACCGTCTTGAGTGTCTCTACAAGTACAATCTAGTCTAGACTCGAGTATCATTCATTCATAATGATAATATTAATAGCGTCATCATCATGAGCATCACTCCTTGCTGAGGAGTCCTCAGCATAGATAGATACTAACTAACTCCTAGACTAGTACTAACTTACTAAGCTAACTAACTAACTTACAAGTTACTAACTTAAGATAAATAGATTATCATAGAATAGATAGATTTCCGATGTTGTACTTGTGTCTTGTAGTTGTAGTCTGTGTTGTGTACTGTGGAGTGTGGTGTATACAGTATTACTAGTATAGTCAATTGACAGCGTATGAAAACGGAATTTTTAGCGACACTATCATGGTGTATATCTAGTAGGCTACCTCAACGGAAATCAAATAACTTGAAGGCTTGCTACAAGTGTGTTGGATGAGCACAGAAATAGGCCAATTTCTAGCCCAGAGTTTATTTCAATTGAATGTTTGTCGCGAAAAAAATATGCTTCGATTTGACTCCTTATATAAATGATCGAGGGGAATCTGCTATGACTCCAATGATATCATTGACTTAAAAGGAATTGAGCGGTTAACTATGCCACGACCTTGACCATTAATCGCCGTATCCGCCTTTGACATTTTTTCGAGCAGTTTCGTTTAGTTGGAAAGGTACATGTATACCATTTGGAAATCGGTTGTGATTGTGGAAGCTTGGCCAATAAAAAACGCGACCAATTATATGTACAGACAATGGACTAGAGTTGCAAGTGGGGTAATCCACATGAAATGGTGCTACCACTACAACCCGCGGGTCGGGTTCTCACCGGTCTAGATTGAAATTGAATATTTGATTTTGATAGAAATAATGAATAGTTTATAAATAATAGTTATCATCAACCATATCACGAAATCAAATACTAGTAACGTTACAAGTAGTAGTAGTAATAGTAGTAGTAGTAGCAGTATTAGTAGCAGTATTAGTAGCAGTATTAGTAGCAGTATTAGTAGCAGTAGCAGTATTAGTATTTAGTAGCAGTAGTAGTATTAGTAGTAGTATTAGTAGTAGTATTAGTAGTAGTATTAGTGGCAACACTAGCAGGTAACAGCCAATAGGAATTTTTTAGTGACTAATCACTGAGTGTTTCACCCACTGCCTCCGGGGGAGTGCCTCTCCGTTCAAGTCCAAAGGTAGACTAAGAGTAAGACTACCACATCAGAATGCTGATATCAATTCAATTTCAAGGTACTTGGCAAGCTTGTGTTTGTGGTTTGTTTTACTAATCACAGTCACATCGTCAGTAACGGTTTTTATTTTACTCTTCAGCTTACCGCTTAGTTGAGCATGCTACAAGTTGGTAAGTTTCAACCTCAAGTTTTTGGTTTTATTTTCAGACAACATGAAGGAAACTGCTGGATTCCCTAGCCCTGCAACACAGGAAGCGCAGAAAGAATTTGTCAAAAGTCACTTGAATGATTCGTTTCAGCTAGGGGAATCATGGTAAATGACAGCTTCGTGTAGTCTATTCAATATCTAATGGCCCCATACTTCTCTAGATGGTATTAAATAAGCAATTAAGTGTGATCTGGGTAACCCTGCCAGTATTGGTTGCCATGTAGCGGGGGATTACTCTGTAACAATTGTGTGGCTATGTGGGAGGAAACAACTCTGTTTGTTATGGCTCTGATTTAGGTACCTCATAGATTCGAAGTGGTACAAAAGTTGGAAAGAATACGTACACCATGAGGACTGTGGTTACCACCCTACTGGCAAGCATCCTGGAATCATGGATAACGCTCCATTGCTTAGTGATTCTGGACACTTGAAAGAGCATATGCTGGAGAATGTCAACTACACTGTTATTCCTGCTATACTGTGGCAAGCCTTTACCAGCTGGTTTGGCACGCCCCCTGATCAGGTAATAAAAACTCAATATTGAGTAGTAGATTATGAAGGTTTATTTATCTGGCTATATTTTTTATATATTTCTTTTGACTGTAGGAGCCCCTAGAATGCAAGGTAATTGAAACAGGTGCATTTGTGAAGAGTCTGAAGGTTGAGGTGTATCCACTCACAGTATTCCTGGTCCACTACAAACAGGAAAGCACGAATAATCTGCATCGACTCAGTCACGGAACTACTATTGGTTCGTATTTGAATTGAGTCATTCGAACTGCTAAGTAAAACTGTTATCTACAAATCTGCTAACAATGATATGTTCGAGTCTCAGGAAATTGATCAGTAATCGAATAATGGTACTACATGTACCAGTAAAAGCGGGTCATTATTTGTGGGATTTCTCAACTTATTTTTTGCTAAGAAGGTCTATTTTTTAAACCACCGAGTGAGAATAACACTCACATTCTTTTTCAAATGTTATCTAGGTCAGCTGATGGATACGATGCGCACCATGTTTAATGTGTCAGCCGAGACTGAAGTGAAACTCTTGGGCTCATTCTCCCACAACCTTTATGATGAGCTAACTGATGCAACAAAAACTGTCTCTGATTATAATATAATTAGTAACCAATACATCATCTTGGTGGAGAAAGAGAATGGAGCATGGCCCTCTAATAGCTCGGTGCGTAAGCCCGTATCCGCCAGCAAGTCAGCAGATGCCATTACTAACACCGGGTGAGTTTCAAACATCATGGACAGTAATAAATGCCCTATTACAGTAGTTATGGTCCGAATGAAATGTATTGTAGTCCATAGATATTGTGTTTCCATTTGTGATGTTTTTCCAAGGCAACATGAACTCCGTATGAATGACGAGGGACAACCAGTCACATTGTCACCTGAACTTGAGGTCTTGTAATCTGTGACTGTAGTTTTGATAAAAGTAAAAGTGTCTTTTACAGTTATGTTGGGACTACATCAAGCTATGGCAGAGTCTACAACAAGAATGGCTATAATTCTTCTTCTGATGTCTATCTTGATGCATCTACTTGTGCTAACGGTCTCTGTGGCCTGAACAACTTAGGGAATACCTGTTTTATGAACTCAGCCCTCCAGGTACCAGTCGCTCTTCTTTTGCTTAAAGGAGTTATGTCACGTTCGAGTGTAGACGCACTTTCGAAGTTGTGTTCCCCATTCTTAAAGGGAGGCAACTCCACATTCATCGTGGCAATAGCGAGTGGTCTATTGCCAAAAAACAAATATCGGTCATTCGAATAACTTACGGCCCGATTGGTCCAAATATAAAGAAAGTGGGATTAAATTACTAAAACTTAGTAACGTAATGATCTTTACTCCCTCATAACATCGGGTAGAACTCAAAATTGAAAGTAAAATTGGAGAAAACTGGAGTTATGAGAAGTGCTTTTGTCAGTTTTCCCCAGCCCTAAATAGAGGCCGTTGCATTCGGGCCTCTATCATCGTGCAATAATGGCACTTACGCTTGCTGACAGAGATGACAAACTGCACTCTGCAACCCTAACATTGTTGAACATTTTCTCTATTCAGACTTGTGTAACGACAGGTCTAGTAAACACCTGCAAGAGGATTTTCCAAACATTAGCGCATAAGCCGAGAAATCCATGCAAACACCAACAACTCTGTGTTAATTGCCTATTTCGAGGCAATTCTGTTGCGTCGACGGTCTGAAAAGTGTGTCATTGAGGGCTCTAAGTATTCGCATTGGATAGGGCTCTATCTAAGCTTTCATTTAAGTTGGGTATTGGACCAATTTGTTCATGGTAGGCTTCGGAATCGGAAGACAAGTGAAGACACTTTTGGCCATGATATAACCCCTTTAACCATGGGCCCCTAATCAGGGCTTGCATCATGCTCCAACAACCCCAAAAAACTGTATGGGTTGTGTAACTGAGATTTGAGCTCTGTTTTACCCCAGATTAGTATTGTCTGACTGTTAGATTTCGTATATTTCGTTATAGAGTATGTCTAACGTACCGGAACTGACCAAATTCTTCCTGTCTGAAGACTGGACCTCGCAGCTAAACAGAACCAATCCCCTTGGTATGAAGGGGCAGATCGCGGAGACATATGCAGAATTAATACAAACAATGTGGGATGGAAAACACAGTTCTACTGCTCCGCGACGGTATGCATCTTACCTCACAATTAAGAGGGTTCTAATCCTTCAAACCGACAGTCTGATGAGTCTCTGGACTGTCCTGCCATTACCCATTAATTGACATGTATTGACAATTTTGCAAAGTTGTGTCCCAGTTTATTACCGCCTGATGCTAGTAGGCCTAGGCATGGTGATCTCTTCTCTAGAACTAAACGAGACGAGGGCTTTTTCTGTATTGGTAACAGTTTGAGGTGACAGAGAAGCATTGATTATTTGTGGGAGTGCACCCCCCTATGGTATGGCTATAATAGATAGAATTGTCTCACTGCTGACATGTATACGTCTATTGCCGCACGACATTGAGACACCGTCCACGCTTCATTAGCCACATCTTACAAGTTTAGCTGGTTTTCAGAATTAACGGAGTTGTCCTTTCTTGTCAGAATACCTTTAAAAGAGAACAACTCCAAATAACCGGAGCATTTCCAGTGCGCAATTTGTACTCTCTTGTAATTAAATGCAATGTGCTGATGTGAGACAGGTTTGGTCATAGTTCTCATTGCCTCTGGGTTTGACGTGAAGGTTCAAGGGAGCGGTCGGGTCCTTTGCACCAAGATTCAGTGGTTATCAGCAGCAAGATGCTCAAGAGCTGCTGGCTTTTCTTCTGGACGGCTTACATGAAGACCTCAATAGAATTACTAAGAAACCTTACGTGGAAATCAAAGCAGCCAATGGCAGGCCGGATGAGGTAGGTTACTTTTTACAGCGAGCTGACAGTGATGTCTCTGTGTAGAATATTCAAAATGCAGTTCAGCCGTTCCTACACCAAACCCAAGTGTGATTGCTAGGATAGGTATAAACTACAAAGATCAGGCCGTAAGATAGAAGCTATATATAGATTCAGAACCAGAGCGTTTTCAACTATGCCATTCTGATTTGAGAATTTGTGTTATTATTCTATAATGGAGAGAGTTGGGAACCCCACTACGGAACCGGAATTTTAGCTATTCCACCTACTCCCATATAATGACTCAATAGAACATTACTCACTTTAAATCAGTATTACTTGTGATTTGCGGCACAATCTGAGTGTAAGCATGTAAATATGACTGGTATATTAGTTCATAACATCAGTGATTGCCTACAAACTGTGGTAGACTTATTCTATTGAATTAGCAAACGGAAAACGTAACTCGTCTGCATTTGCATCCCTATGACGTCGATTGAGGGCCGTTTTCTGTTAACATATACGGAAACGCAACTCCACTAAATCTCTAATATCTTTCCATATTTATTGAACAAGCTTTTGCCCTGGTAGCGTTATCCACATAAAATTAAATTATCCTATCCCGCCGGCAACCAGTGGCTGTCTGACTTAACTCTGATTTAACTGTTGTACCAGGAGGTTGCTGAGGAAGCCTGGCACGACTACAAGCTGCGAAATGATTCAATCATCATCGACCTGTTCCATGGTTTGCTCAAATCTACACTCGTCTGTCCCAAGGAAAAATGTGGCAACGTCAGTGTGACCTTTGATCCATTTTGCTATTTATCTCTGCCCCTGCCTACAAAAAATGAGAGAACTATGGAGGTGTTCTTCGTGTCTAAAGACAAGTTGAGACGCCCCTTGAAGGTATTGGTAAAATAATTGCAGTTGCTCGTTTGATTGGTAATACAGAAATAGTCGACTGGTGGCAAACCATGAGAATGTTTTGATCAACTACGCCTTTGGGTGGGTTGCCTTTACATTAAAGTCAAAGAATACACAACTCCAAATAATCTGTTTGAAATTCGTAGAAAAAATGATCCTTGTGTGGGTTTTTTAGTTTGCTCCCTGGTTAACAGTGAGATTTTTGTCGAATTTAAGTTGAATCCCACGTTCCTGTTACAGCCGAATTATCTTTTCTGGTATTCTAACCCACAGCTGGCTGTGCGTGAATCGGAAATTCGAACTGTCTAGCTACTATAAACCACAGTCGCTCCTCGTTAGAAGTTAGACAATACCTAGCAATTAAACTTCCGATGAATCCGTCCACCAAGCGTCATCCACTTACCGAAGTGATGATCTGTTAGTGTGCGAAGTTTGAGGATCCAAGATGGATTTCCAATCTACACAGCCTGTTCAACCTGTTCAATTGAGACAAACTTTTTTCCCGCTTTCGTTTATACTCCGCATTATTAATCCCTGTGCTGGAGTTTGCTCCCGAGTTGACAGGGAGCCTTTGTTGGAACTCGGGAGCGAATTAAGGATGGATGCCCTTCCTGCCACCACCATTGACTTTTCTTAGATTCGAATCCACGATTCGCTGCGCGCAAATCGTGTATTCTAACCATTAAGCCACAGCCGTCCCCTCAATTGAGACAAACTATTAAATGCAAAATCCTTTTTGTCTTATTTCTGGATACTCTCTTTTCAGTGCAAAGTGCAAGTGCCAAAAAAAGGATCAATTAAAAGCTTGATCGCAGCTGTATCAGCTCTTACAAGCATACCAAGCAGCAGAGTAAGTACTTGTGATAGGCATGCTTCTCTACTACTATGGATCATTAAATATATATTTGCAACTACCAAAATCTATGGTATTACAACTTATTTCAATCGAAAAGAGCCAAAGTAGTGAGCTACACAGGCAGAAAAGTGAGTAATTTGTAGAGAAAAGCTTGTCCGTTAGTGTTGAGATTTGCTTTTATCTCAACCAAGGAAACTTGGTGGCTATGGATGAAGGAATTACCAAATGAACCCACGGGAAGGTCTGCTCAAACCCCAGACCCCAACGCAGTCTGGTATATGGGCCAGACTTCCTTGCTCATCACTCCCTTGGTGTGCATGCGTATACAGCAGTATGAAGGGGATAACTCTATGTACAGAGGTCTCTCCGGTCTCTTGGGTTTGGAGGGCTTGTTACTGGAGTTCCATGAGTTATAAGGGAGGGAAGTGTGGATATAATTTCAAGTATATGTTTTAGCTAATAGTAGCAGAGGTTTATCACCACAAGCTGCATAAGATCTATGAAGAGAATGAAGCTCTAACTAGCATTTATGCTAAGGATATCATTTACCTCTATGAGATTGACCCATCCACTGAGCTTGTCAATGTAGCTGTCTACTTTAGAGAGAAAAGGAGGTGAGTGGAGTGTCATGAGCAGCTCGCCTCTCCCAGTCATTTTATGGGCGGAGTTTTCAGGGAAGAAGGCTCTTCATCGTTTCGTCTAAAACGAAACTATTGTTTGATTCTGCCGGGGGAGGCCTGAAGCAGGGACGATATTGTGATTTTTAAATAGTCTGAAGTTGTCCTGAGACACTCGGAGGAGTCTCCTGTGCTGCTGGGTGATGGAGAGTATATCGAGTCTGATAATCTGGTTTTTTTGTAGTCGAAACTACTCAACTCAGACCACATTTGGGCTTCCATTGATCATCTCTTTGCCAAAGGAGTGCTCTTATGACCAACTGTACTCACTGCTAAATGACGAATGCTCACGGATAATCCATCCAAAACCAGCAGGTTGGTTTGATAGCTGGATGACCACTGCATCTCTCCCGTAGATCTGAACTTTCTATGTGCGTATGCTACGCATTGACACCCCTTCAAATCGGTCAAAGCTGGTGCATAAAAACAACAATGCCAGCTACGGCATCACCCAAGCAGTCACACATACATATAGATCCTACATTCTACGACGCGACGCACGTGCAGTGAAACTTCCAGTGATTAGTATATGAACACCAAGTCCGAACTTATATTGATCTTGCTATTTATGTGATAAGCAAAATCAGTGAAGTGAGAATAGACATCTCCATTTTTTTAACCTAAATGGCTGATCATTATAGTCCGAATGATGACATTGGTTAGCGAATATTTTTTTGCTCCACTATGCCACCAATGGCGCGAATCTCAATTCCCTTCTCCAAAAAACACACATTTAATTTAATACAAACTTGGTTACAGCCATTTATACCTGAAAGACATAGCATTTAGATCACCTTATCACTCGGTATATTCAGTGAAAGTCCGGTGTATATCAACATACCATTTGTATGTAGAAGAGGCAGTGGAACAAATGGAGGTGTGTGGCTCGCCGAAACCGAATGAGCCGTACTTCACTATCACCCTGGTGAATGTGGCTGGCAGTCCGGAGGTGGATGCGGTCAGCCCGGAGCAAACAATCAAGTTAAAAGGTGAGAGTAGTCATGAGTGAGTGACGCATGATCAGTCGGTTACAACCAATACTCTGCATATGCATATACTCTGACGTCATAGTGGGTCTGCTGTTTATCTCAAAGGCACCCAGTCATCGAGTTTGTCATAAAGATAGTTGCGGCGTATCAAGGCGCAGCGGTTTTTTTAGAACAAATGTGTCTAGCTTTGGACTTTGACCATGAGATGATGGGGGTAGTGGATAGAGAAGAAGCGGAGGCTTATGATGATCATCCATCAGTGCACGAGGAGCAAGCCAAGCGGGAGCTAAACATAGAGGCTTGCATAGAAAAGTTTACATCTACCGAGACTCTTGGCGAATCAGACATGTGGTGAGCGACAAGACAATCCTGTCAATGTCCATGAACTGAATTGCTTTATAATATAGCCACTTCCGGTATCAATCCAGAGAGAATGACTCAAATGACCCAAGAACAAGTATTACACAGCAGTGGCCAACAGCCCACCAACAGCATATTCAGAGACCAAAACTCTGAATAGTAAACATGTTGTCGTGAATCAGCTGATCGATGTATTTGAATATGAGTGATCCAATTGATGGGCATCTAATGCAGGCAGTGTTTTATTATTGTAGGTACTGTCCTAAGTGTAAGGAGCATGTGGAGGCAGACAAAAAGTTTGACATTTGGAATTTACCAAAATACTTGGTTATCCACTTGAAGAGATTCCAATACAGCCGCTACCTACGAGAGAAAATTGATACCTTCGTAGACTACCCTGTACAGTAGGTTTTACTAAAGGAGAGTTCTCTTGGTTAATTAGCGGGATTGACAGATCAATGACAAAGAGACATTTTATCACTGGGTGACCGCTGGAACCAGATAAAGCGAAAGCAAAGCCTCGCCTGATGCGTATAGTTGACGTTCCAATACTCTATATAGCATAAGGCATCAGTGGAAAGTCAGATCTAAAACCTGAATGATGGTGATGTCAAGTTTATGCTGCGGCATCGAGTACTCTTGTCTGAATATTCCCATAGACCAGCAACAATTTTCGGAGTGAACATGGAAGGTACATCGAGATTGGTTGACTATCCACATAACTGTTAGAGGTGATTGGTTGCCGGAGAGAAAAGGCACAAGTTTGGCGCCGCATTCTGCATGCAACCACGGTGTGACTTTCTGGGGCCATTTTATATGCATGCATACCGATGATTTCTGCTTATCGTACCTATACTTCTGTAGAGATTTTGATTTGTCTCCTTGGGTGAAAGGGGACAAAAGTCGTCCTCACAAGTACAACCTGCGAGCGGTGTGTAATCACTTTGGAGGATTGGGAGCTGGACATTGTAAGTTGTAACTCTTTCATCCTTCACGGAGTGATTATGTGAATCACAGGGGTGGTCCTACTTCTACCGTTTACTGTTATCTATCATTTGTTATGTAGATACAGCATACGCGAAAAATAGCACAACTGATCAGTGGCACTACTTTGATGACTCAATGGTGTCACGCGCGTC
>Ga0224511_10000577_pt1 | contig 18235 bp, 16 predicted proteins | sample SF_May12_sed_USG_2_FD_169988 | JGI IMG/M metagenome (GOLD analysis project Ga0224511, IMG submission 169988) | Sediment microbial communities from San Francisco Bay, California, United States - SF_May12_sed_USGS_8_1 | ecosystem: Environmental > Aquatic > Marine > Sediment | place: USA...
GAAGGGGGATTTTAGGTCGTGGACCACCAGGGAGACGAACCTGTCCTTAAGCTGGGTGGCCTCCACCGCCACCTCTTTTTCCCTCACCGCCTTTATGCGCGCAGCCTCCGCCTCGGAGTGGGCCGCCCTGGTCTCCCTGTTCAAAGATTCCATCCGCTTCAGCGCCGTCTCCAGATATTCCTTGGTCACGAACAGGTTCTCGTTGGAAAAAACCAGATCCTCCTGGGCGCGGATTCTTTCCGTCATGGTTCCCAGCTTTTCTGCCACGACATGGATAAGGTGCTTCTCCTCCTTCATGAAAGGGCCCTCGTCCAGATGGGGAGTGGGCTGGCAATAGCTGACCTCCACCACTCCTTCCACCTGCCCGAACACCTTCACCTCCGCCTTGATCCCGAATTTGGGGTCGGCGGACTGCCCCGCCATGGCCACGATGCCATCCACATCCACGCGAACGCAGGTGAGGTTCGGATATTTGAAGGCGGCGGGGAGCAGGCCAGCCACCTGATTGATCACGCTGCGCAATGGTTTGGTCGGGTCCGAGCAGGCGGCGGAAACCTGATACAGGCAGTCGAGCTCTTTTATTCTTTCGTCAAGATTTTCGGTGAGCAGTTGATACATCTCCTCGGCGGCCTTGCGCTCGGTGATATCGCGGGCTATTGCCAGGATCCTGACTTCCCCTTTATATTCCGGCGCAGCGCAGGCGCTCACCTCCGTGGGAATCCGATAGCCGTTTTTGGTCTTGAACAATATCTCGATTCGACTCTCTTTTCCATCCGGGCAAACTTGCGGGTGGAGCATCCGGGAGATTTGTTCGACGCGATCACCTGTGGTCAGTTCGAAAATACTCATCTCCAGCGCTTCCTCCTTTTTATAACCCAGAAGACGCAAACCACCCCGGTTGATATCCATGATTCGTCCGGTGTCATCCATGGTGAATACGATGTCGTTGGCGTTTTCGAACAGCTCCCGATATCTGCGCTCCCCCTCCTGCAGGGCAAGCTCCGTCTCTTTCTGATAGGTGATATCGATGATCACACCGGTCAGGTCCGCCTTCCCGTTGTCCGAATCCACGGTTTTGGTCAGGCGGTTCAGCGCCCACATCACCGATCCATCTTTTTTGACAATGCGGTGAGTAATCTCGCAACACTGGGTTTTTTCGCTTTCATGCAGATCATGAAAAAAGTCGAGGACCCGCTCCCTGTCCTGGTCATGAATCATTTTCAGCCACAGGTTCGGGTCGGCGTCGTATTCGTGGGCCGCGTACCCCAGTACATTCTTGCAGGTGGGGCTATGGAACCTTTTCGAGGGAGCGCCATCCTCGAAAGAGACGTGATACATGTACGCCGGGGCGGTTTCCAGCATGGGAGGAAGCAAGGGAGTTTCCGATTTCAGCCTTTCAGTGTGGATCATGGCAATGCCCCTGGAAAAACAATAACTAACGAAGAAAAAAACATGACGCAGGATGAGGCTGGACATCGGGAAGGCCAAACGCAACTAGAAAGCGCGACAGCGAGAGAAAACACCCCTACTATCGGCCTGGATGAAACTGATAACGTACTCACGCTACCTCCACTTCCACATCCCGGCAGTGACCACCATGACCACCACTAATATACTCCGGCATGAGAGGATTTGCAAATACAATAAAGTATACAATTGTATGTAATATTAATTCTCCATACAGCAGGGCGCTGCGATGTGGTAGTCTTTTTGCATGCTATGGGAGGGGAAAAATGGCATACGACGAGAAGCTGGCGGAGAAAGTGCGCACCGCTCTTCTGGGCCTGAAGGGGATGCAGGAAAAAAAGATGTTCGGCGGGTTGTGCTTTCTGCTGGATGGCAACATGGTGGCCGGGGTGGCGGGGGAGCGGCTGATGGTGCGGGTGGGGGTGGAAAACCACCAGCGCGCCATGAAGCAGAAGCACGCCATGCCCATGGACTTTACCGGCAAGCCGATGCGGGGGATGATATTCGTGGCTGCGGAAGGGACCAGGCGCGGTGACACGCTGGCCAAATGGCTGAAGATGGGGCTGGACCACGCCCGCACCCTGCCGAAAAAGTAACCAGTTCCCTTATGCGATAAACCGTCGCACTCGCGGGGTGAACTCCTCCCTGTTAAGGGGTTTTGTCATGAAATCGTTGGCCCCGGCCTGGATCGCCTTCTCCATCATTTCCTGCCCGCCGGAGGTGACCAGGATCACGGGAATTTTCCTCAGGTTCTCTTTTCCTCTCATGGCGGCCAGCAGCTGATACCCGTCCATATCCCGCATCTTTATGTCGGAGATCACCAGGTGGATGGTTTGGTTTTCCAATATCTCCAGGGCCTGCTGGCCGCTTTGCGCCTCCTCCATGTCCACTCCAAGCGGCCTCAGATAATCGATCAGGACCCCTCGTTCAATGGGCATGTCGTCCACCAGCAGGATTTTCGGCCTAACCCTGGGCAGTATGGCGCAAAACGAGCTTCCCTGGCCGGGGGTGGATTCCACCTCCAGGCTCCCGCCGTGGGCCGCCATTATGTCGGCGCTCAGCAACAGCCCCAGGCCGACGCCCCGCTCCCCCTCGGTGCCAAAGGTGGTGGTCTTCTCATCCTTGGCGAAAAGTTTTGAAATCATCTCCGGCGCGATCCCCACCCCGGTGTCCTGGACCGTGATCCCCCACCAGTCGCCATCCACAGCCCGCAGGGTGATCGACCCTCCCCTGGGGGTGAACTTTATGGCGTTGTTCAAAAGATTCTGGATCACCTGGCCGAAAAGGTCCGGATCCGCGTACACCCGCAAATTGGGCGCCAGGAGGTTGGCCACCTCTACCCCCTTGGCGTGGGCCAGTTGCCGCGCCATTTCCATGGCGGCGCCGGCCAGGGAGTATACGTCGAAAAAGCATGGACGGACTTTCAGGCTCCCGGTCTGGAACCGGGAGATATCCAGAAGTTTCTCTATCATCAGGATCATCCGGTCGCCGCTGGATACGGTTTGCTCCAGTATTTCCTTCTGGCTCTCGGATAATGTCTGTGTCTTGTCATTGGCCATGTATTTGAGCAGTCCGACCATGGCGGAGAAGGGGGATTTGAGGTCGTGGGCCACCAGGGAGATGAACTTGTCCTTGAGCATGGTGGCCTTCTCCGCCTCCTCCTTGGCGCGGACCAGGCTTTCCTCATACATTTTCAGCTCGGTGATATCCTCTCCTGCGCTTATGGAGGCGATGATTTGCCTGTCCGTCCCGTAGAGCAGAGTGTTGTTCCAGCGCACCAGCCTCTCCTCTCCGTCCCTGGTCAATATGGGATATTCGTATTGGTAGACCTGCGACAGCTGGCCGGTTATCAGCTTGCTGAACACATTTTTCACTTCCGGCCCGATGCCGGGAGGCAGGAAATTGTCGAACCAGTTCTTTCCCAGAATCTCCTCCTCCGGCCAGCCCAGGATCTGGGCGCCATGCCTGTTGATGAATTGCACCGTCTGGGCCGGATTGAGGGTTACATAAATAACCGCGGCTTCATCCAGATATGCCCGGGAAAGCTCCTTTTCCTTTTGAAGCATTTCCTGGGCCGTTTTCTGCTCCGTCACATCCACCAGCAGCCCGCTCATCAATAGGGGCCCGTCATCGCCCCCACCGGTCACCTTCACGATATCCCGGATCCACACATAGCCCCCGGAAGCGGTGGCCATACGATATTCGAATTCGTTCTCCTTGAGGCTGGACTGGGTGAGGTGGCACTGGTTGAGGGCGTGTTCCCTGTCCTCCGGATGGATATGCTCCATCCAGAACCCCTTCTGGAGCCATTGCTCCACGGGAAAACCGGTTATCTGCTCCGCCTTGCCGCTGACGAAGGTGAACTGGTCCTCGGCGGGATCGTATTCCCATCCGATCACCCGGGCGCCTTCCACCAGCATTCGATATCGGGCCTCGCTGGTTTTCAGCGCTTCATCCGCCTGCAGGCGCTCCAGCTCTGTTCCTGTGCGCTGGCCAAAGGTTTTCAGGATATATATGTCCAGCTCGCTTTCGCTTAAAGGGTGGTCGCTCATGATCCCCATGTTCCCCAGCAGGCGCCCGGAAGAGGAAAACAGAGGCACGGCCATATAGCTGTCCACCCCCGCCTCCGCCAGCCAGTGATCCTCCGGGAAAAGCTCCTGCACTCCCGTGGAGTAACAGGCGATGGCTCCTCTCACAAGCACTTGTTCGCAAGGGGTTCCGGCCACCGGATATTCGAAGTTATCCATAAGTTTGCCGTCCATGCAGAACACCTCGGTGCGCAGAACCAGCCCCGAATCAGCCCGGACAGAGATGAATGCCCATTTTGCGTTCAGCAGCTCGGCCAAGCTGCATGTCAGGGCCTTGAGATACTCCTGACCGAAAGAACCGGTGGTCTGTTCCACCAGGCCCTTCAATGCCTCCTCAACATGCTTTCGGTCGGTAATGTCCTGCCAGGCGCCGACGATGTAGGCTGGTTTTCCATCAACGGCTGGGATCAGTTTCAGGTGGTCAAGAAACCAAAGGTACCTCCCGTCCGCCACCCGGAAGCGATACTCATGGGAGTATTCCCCTTTTTCGAACAAAACCGGAAGGTTCCTGAACACTGTTTCCCGATCCTGCGGGTGGATATTATCCGCCCAGAAAGAGCTTTGGCTGGTGAACTGCTCGGGTTCATATCCGCAGATTTTCTTGACGTTGGAGCCTATGAATGTGGCGCCATAGTCACCCTCCGCCCGGCATGTGAATGGGATGACAGGCAGGCTTTCCAAAGAGAAGGGCGACCGGGTCAGCAACTTTTCCAGATCGGCAGGATCCCCCTCGGGAATGTGAACATTACTGTCGTCCATCATCTGACTGCTCCGCTTTTCCGTCCTGTAACCAAGAGAAGGCCAAGTCGCGTTATCGCGTGGCCATGATCGCCGGCGCGGCGCCTGTCATGGCGCCACCCCCCCCTTGCAATACAGCCAAAACGATAACGGAATGTGTCCAGTTTACTCCCAATTTCAGCGGGCGGCAATGGTTTGTGGCAGCAAGTCCGCCGGGGGATGGCCTGGGGCGAGAAGGAGGCCGAAGAGGAAAGAAATATCATACCTGGAGGTATTTGCCATGAGGGGTGGAATTAAACCGAGGCGGGCGTTGGGCCTATTGCCATTTTTTGACGGCCAGCCGGATACGCATTTTAAGTTTGTTTATCTTGCCGCGGTCGATGCCAGATTTTTCCCTCTCCCCTTCGGAGGTGATGGCGGAGCGGAACCCGACAAAGTCCGGAGCGGCCCTGGCGACCTCGTCCATATGCTCCATATCCAGGCCTCCCGCCAGGGCCGTGCGCAGGCCCAGGCCCTTGGCCTCGACAAATATTCCCTTGATAATCTCCTCGGAAAGATAGTCCAGGGAGCTTTGATCCGGCAGTTTGGAATAGGTGTCGATCATGATTCCATACACCCCCGAGGTCTTGGCCAGCCTGGGAAGGGCGGAGGGGGGGAAGAAACCATGTTTTTCCGCATCGGCATAGGCCACCACCGCCACCTGCACATTGTCCGACAGGGCGTTTTTCAGCTCGCTCAAGGCCTCGATGGCTTTCTCTTCCTGGATGGAGGTGAGCCCGATTTTGAGCATGGTCGCCCCCGCTCCGGCCATGAGCCGCCCCAGCTCCACCGCCGCGTGGGTGTTTTCCGGATCCAGATCCCCCATCGCCACGGAGAGGGGGCATTGGGAGCCGATCACGGTCCGGATGCTGTGCACCGTCACCTGCTCCGGAGCGCCCAGCGAGCCTTTGGAGGGATCTTTCACGTCGATAAGATCCGCCAGGTCGGCCACCTGTTTGGCCTCGGCTCCGGACACTACAGTGGTGAGTATTTTCATTTCATCAAGCCTGGATGTCCGGTTTTCTTATGGCGGCGTGGTATCCTCCGTCCACGAAAAGAACCTCGCCGGTGACCGCCGAGGAAAGATCGGACAGCAGAAACAGCGCCGCGCCCCCCACCTCTTCCTGGGTGACGTTCCTGTTCATCGGCGCCCCGGAGGCGCCCATCTTGTACAGCTCTTTGAAGTTGGCTATCCCGGAGGAGGCCAGGGTCTTGATGGGGCCTGCGGATATGGCGTTGACCCGGATGTTCCTGGGGCCGAAGTCCGCCGCCAGATATCGCACCGAGGCTTCCAGCGCCGCCTTGGCCACGCCCATCACGTTATAGTTGGGCACCGCCCTTTGGGCGCCGTAGAAGGACAGAGTCAGGATGGAGCCGCCGCTGGGCATGATGGCCTGGGCCCTGCGCGAAAGCGCCGCCAGGGAATAGGCGGAGATGTCCATGGTCATGCTGAAGTTGGCCCGGGTGGTGTCGTAGTAATTCCCCTTCAACTCCGTCTTGTCGGAAAAAGCCACGCCATGCACCAGAAAGTCCATCTGGCCGAACCTGGCCTTGTATTCCTCGAAAGCCTTGTCGATACCATCGTCGTCGGTCACGTCCATTTCCAGGACGAAGTCCGAGCCTATGGAAGCGGCCAGAGGCTTGACCCTTTTTTCCAGTATTTCGCCGGCGTATGTGAAGGCGATCTGCGCCCCATGCTCGGCCAGCACCTGGGCGATCCCCCAACAGAGGCTCTTCTCGTTGGCCACGCCCACAATCAACCCTTTTTTACCTTCCATCAATTTTTTCAAGGTAATCCCCCGCAAATAAATTAATGCAAACCCATTATTTCCACTAACTCGGAGATCCGCTCTTTCTTTACCAGTCCCTTGTGGACCAGATAATCCTCCAAGTTGTTAACACGTTGCTCTTCCAAGGCGCGCTCCAGGACTTTCGGCTCGATCTTTTTCCGCATCACCAGCCATTCGCCCAGCTTGAACAGATTCATCCTGTTGGCGCACAGGCGGACAAAGTTCGCCCGGGTCATGATATTGTTCTTCTCCAGGGCGGACACCACATTGGTCTTGGACACCTCGTCCTTTATAACAATCGCATACTGCGCCGGGGAAATATAGCCTCCCTCCCGCATTTTATCCAACAGGGCCAGGTACAGGCGGTTGTTATCCTGGAAAAACTCATCCAGTGTCTGCTGGGTTATGTGTCCTTCCTTTATCAGGATGTCGCCCAGATGCGCCTTCCCGTTTTTATCTGTCCTCTCTCGCCGGAGAAGAAACTCCCTGAATTCAGGCAAGGATATCGAGCCGTCATCTAGCAAAGCCCGGGCGATTCTTCTCTCTCGCTCAGACAGGTATTCGATTTTATCGATATCCATGGTAAGTTTCGAAACTAGCCTAAAATCCGCTTTATAAGCAAATGAATTGTATTGTGTTTCGCTTTTGAACACAAGAATAAAGGATTTGGGCCGAACGCCGGATTATCGCCGGGGATATGGGGGGCGATATCTATGGGTTGAAGCCGTCCGCCCATGGGGCTACAATCCAGGGAAACATATTCTAGCAGAGGCTTTCAATGACAGAGCGCAAAGAACCGACCAAAAGCATCAACCTGTCCATCGACCTGCCGGAGGATATCGCGGCCATCATCGAGCATCATGCCATCATGCGCGCCAAGGATCCTGCCGAAATCCTGCGCGAGGTGGTGCAGAAGATGATCGACGACAACGCCAGGGATGTGGTGGAAGCGCTCAAGGAGAAGTAGCGCCCCGGGGGTCAGGCCCTGAACATCACGATCAGCAGCAGGCAAAAGCCTATTCCCATGCGCATCTCGGAGAATCCCAGCTTCATGGGATCGGTGGGAGTGGCGATAATGGCCGCGTCCCATCCGTTTTTCGCCGTGGCCAGCAGCAGCGGCGCCATCATCAGCCACCCGGACGGCTTCCCCCACAGAAATATGATCACCACTCCCAGCAAAAGGCTCACCCCATGGATGACATACTGGGAGGAATACAGGCCGATTCGCTCCATGACGGTGGCGGGGGCGATGTTCTTGCGCATAAGCTCCAGGGCGCGCCGGGCGGTGAATGTCCTGTCTGTGAACCATATGAGACAGAAGAGATAGATAATGGCCCCGTCCGGCCAGACCATCCCCTGCTGAATATAAGCCGCCGCCGGGCCGGAGAGCGCCAGCCCCCCCAGGCCGATGATTTCGAAAGGGAGAGTGCGCTTTGTCCCCACGGCGCTGGACCAGAAATATATGGCGGTGAGAACCGCCGCCGGGATGATGAACCATAGCAGGCCTATTTTATCGGCGACCAGGACAAGGTATGCAAAGGGGATGGCGGAGGCCAGGGAATATATCACGCTCCACGACGTCAGGCGCTGCCTGTTGGCGCCGGGGGGAGGATTCAACGCGATGCGCAGGGTGGAGACCGCCAGAAAGCCGCACAAGGCGCTGATCATCAGGGCCGCCATGGCCCCGGGGAGAAACGCAGGGTCCGGCCGCACCGCCAGGGATCCGGCCACCATGGGGACAATGAGCACCGGCCATGCGCCATGCTCTTTCGGTATAACAGGTTTATTTAAATAAAGAGGCATCTTCTGGTGATTTCTAAATGGATAAGATAAAAGGGTATACTGCTTTTGCCCCTCCGCTGATGACAAAAGTCATCAGTAGGGAGGGGAATGGAAGTTTTTTGATGGAGCGATGATGACAAAACTTAGCGAATCCCAGTTCATGGAGCGAGCCGCCACGGTGGAACTGGTGGTCATGGACGTGGACGGAGTGCTGACCGATGGGCGGATTGTCCTCACCTCGGGAGGGGAAGAGGCCAAATGTTTCAATGTCAAGGATGGCCACGGCATAATGCTGGCCCAAAGCTCGGGACTCAAAATCGCCTGGGTCTCCGGCCGGTTTTCCAAAGTGACGCGGATCCGCGCCGAAGAGCTGGGAATCGAAAACCTTAGCCAGGGGGAGCGGCGGAAGCTGCCGGTGGTGCGCAAAATGGCCGAGGACATGGGGGTGGCCATGCAGAACATCCTGTATATAGGGGACGACATAGTGGACACGGAGGCGATGGAGGCGGTGGGGCTGGCTGTGGCGGTGGCCGACGCCTGCGCCCAGGTGGCCGAAGTGGCCCACTGGATCACCCGGAACAGGGGGGGACATGGGGCGGTGCGGGAAATTCTGGACATGGTGTTGCAGGCCAGGTCGTGAAGCCTTTGTTCCGGACTTGATTTAAACCATCGGCAATCGGGCGTCCATTTGACCATGTAACGATATTACCCATGAGTTTGGATCGGAAATGTGCGGCCTTGGGGAAACTGAATATTTACTTGTTTGATTTCCATCCATTGTTGTATGATACGTGACAGGCTGGTTCATGTTTTTACATTAAGAGGGTGACTGGAACGATCTTCGCTCCTCCATGAAAAGCGGGATAACTGGCCGCGAGGGCGCCGGAGGGCTCGGCGACTACTTAATAATACGTCACAAAGAAAGACAGGGCTGGTTTGCCTTCATCTCAAGCCTGGAATGTTTACGTATCATATGGCTTGGGAAATGTAACTAATTATCATGAAGATAGATTATTTGCGAAACAAGGTCGGCTGGCGCTTCTTTTCACGGGGAAATAATCCAAAGTATTTAGTTTGAATGGGGCTGATATGCAAAACCAGAAGATACGTCTGCTTATCGTGGACGACGAGGACGCTTTCCGGGAACTGCTGATGCGCAGGTTCGACCGGTCGGAATTCCAGGCCATGGGGGCCCGCTCCGGGGAGGAGGCTCTGGAAGTGATGAAAGCCAACATGTTCGATGTGGGCGTGATCGACATCAGGATGCCCGGCATATCCGGAATCGACCTGTTGCGGGAGATAAAGCTTCTTCAGCCGGATTTCGAGGCGATCATGCTCACCGGCCAGGCCACCATCGACACCGCCATCGAGGCGATGAAGATGGGCGCCCACGATTATCTGGCCAAGCCCTGCAAACTGTTCGAGCTGGAGATCGTCATCCGCAAGGCTTTCGAGAAAAAAATGCTGGCGGAGCAGAACGCCAAGCTGCGCGCCGAGCTGAAGCAAAAAGCCGGCCGACACGAGATCATCGGCGCCTCCCCGATCATGCGGGAGCTGCGGGAAAAAGTGAACAGCCTGTCGCTGCTGGATGAGCCGCTGTTGATCCGGGGCGAGAGCGGCAGCGGCAAAGAGCTGGCCGCCCGATGCATCCATTACCTCTCCAACCGCAAGGACAACCCCATGTACTCCATAAACTGCGGCGTCCTGACCGAGGGGATGCTGGAGGTGGAGCTGTTCGGCCACGAGGCGATGGCCTTCGTGGGGGCGGCCATGCGCAAAAAGGGGCATGTGGAGTCCGCCAGCGGCGGGACCGTGCTTCTGAACGAGGCGGAGCAGATCCCCCCTTCCATGCAGGTGAAGATACTCTCCTACCTGGAGACCGGCGAGTTTCGCCGCGTCGGAGGGGAAGGGGATATATCGGCCAACACCCGGCTTTTGTTCGCCACCACGGAAGACCCCCGCCAGCCTGCCAGCCATGAAAAGTTCCGGGACGACTTCTTCTACAAGATATCCACCCTGTCGCTGAATGTCCCCTCCCTGCGCGAGCACAAGGAGGATATCCCGGAGCTGGCCCAATACATCATAAAGAACAGCCAGATCCCCAAGGCCCGCAGCAAGCGGATCTCCAAAAAAGCGATGGACGCCCTGCTGCGATACCACTGGCCTTTCAACACCAGGGAGCTTGTCAACGTGCTGGAGCGGGCCATCGGGCTGACCATCCGCAACGTCATCCAGCTCAAGGATCTGCCGATCAGTTTCGAGAAGAAATCAAAAGCCGGGCGCCAGCGCCACCTGCAAAGCCTTTCGGAAATCGAAAGGGAGCATATCCTGCACGTGCTCGACGCGGTGAACGGCAACATATCCCAGGCGGCCCGAATATTGGGGATCAGCCGACCGAAGCTTTACCGCAAACAGGAGCGTTATCGGTCGGAAACGGGAGAGTAGCCCGAAAAGCGGTTATCGGGCAGAATCGAATCCGGGAGGGGGCGCCGATTTGGGGCCCTCGGCCAGAACCGGGCCCGCTTTTTGACGCGACATATGAAAGCGCCCATCATATAGCGCCGACGGCCACGGCGAATACGCTGTAGCGATAGTGAAAGCCCTTTTTGTTGTGCGCAGGTAGCGGCATGGCCACTGGTGGCTCCAGGCCGCCAGGATACTGGGAGTCAGCGCCAGAAATAGTAATTGCGTTCTATCGCCAAACATTTATTTTAGGCGCCAGAGGCTGGGAAAATGACAAGATATGATTCAGCAGCAGGTCCAACAGACCGCCGAAGGCATGAAAAATAAAGCGACTATACAACCATCGCCAGCCGTTTCGGATCAGGTGGCTGGGCAGCCGGCATTCGATATATTTCGTTATCGCGAGCGGGTCTACTTCTGGTTTTGCATTGTTGGCGTATTGACATTATTCCCTGTTGCCATCAGTGACTATGCTCAAGGCCGATATATAGTGGGAACCGCCGCATTGGTGGTGTTCTTTATATTCGCCTTGAACGTCATCAGCATGCGTTCCGGGGGACCCCCAAGAATCAACATCCAGATCAGCGGCCTGATCTTCGTCTTTATGTATCCAGTAGTCATCCACAAGGTGGGGATAGTCGGCGTGCTCTGGAGCTATACAGGTATTGTTTTTCTGGCCTTAGTACTTCCGGCGCGCACAGGGTTCGCCTTCAACCTGGGGCTTCTTGCCACTGTAACACCGGCAGTTTTTTTCAGCCTGCCTTTTTTTGAAGCGATTCGCTCCATCATTACTCTTGCAGTGGTGGCCGGCCTGGCCCGGGTCTTTGCCGGGATCATCGAAACGGAGCATGAGGAACTTCGTATAGCAAAGGAAAAAGCCGAGGAGGCGACAAAGCTCAAAGACAAATTCGTGGCGTTGGTGTCGCATGATTTGCGCTCGCCCATAGGTGGCGTGATAAACGCTCTCGAACTTTGTAATTCACCCAACTACAACTTGTCCCCTCAACACCGCGTCAGCATGATGAATGATTCACACAAGACGCTCAAAGGCCTCCTGTCGCTGATGGAAGACTTACTGACCATCGGGCGCCTCACTACCGGTTCGATTCGTCCCACAAAAAAGCTTGTGGACGTTTCTCTCCTTGCGGCCAACGTCATAGAATCATCAGCGCCCCATGCGCGGGAGAAAGGCGTCGTTATCGAAAACAGCCTTCCGGAGAGCTTCACAGTCCTGGCGGATCGCGCCATGCTCACCGAGATCTTGCAGAACCTGTTACAAAACGCCATCAAGTTTTGCAACTTCGGCGACACGGTTACCATATCCCGGTCCCCCCATGAGTCGGCAGGCATATGTGTTCAAGATACCGGCCCCGGCATCAGCGAGAAGTTACTGCCAAACCTATTTTTGCATGAGGTCAAGACCACCAGTCTTGGCACATCTGGTGAAACAGGGACCGGGTTCGGCCTGCCCATGTGTAAAGAATTGGCCATTGCGCAAGGAGGCGATATTCATGTTGAATCCAATGTGGGTGAGGGAACCCTGTTTACTGTATCGCTGCCACAGCCGCAGGCCCTGGTGTTGCTGGTGGATGATCAGGAGGTTCAGCGCAGAAGCATCAAAGCGGCTCTTGATGGTGATTGCCCTATTGAGATTTTGGAGGCTGAGAACGGTAAGGATGCCCTGGCCTCCATGGAAACAGTTACTCCCCTTCTGGTCATCGCCGATCTTGAAATGCCGGTCATGGATGGATTCGAACTCATCACTAAGATTCGGGAGAATCGGCGGTACGACGAGATTCCGATCATCGTGGCCACCTCACACCACCTTGACGGCGGTGATCCGGAGAAGACGAGCAGGTTGCGCCAGAGAGTCTTCGACTTGGGCGCCGACGACTTTATCACAAAACCGGTGGCGCCAGAGGATCTAAAACCGAGGGTTCGGAGGTTCCTCACTACCCAACGGCCCCGCTAGAAATCAAACGCTCGCATAGCCACTTGTGGCCCCAGGCCGCAAGAATATTGGGGATCAGCCGACCGAAGCTTTACCGCAAACAGGAGCGTTATCGGTCGGAAACGGGAGAGTAGCCCGAAAAGCGGTTATCGGGCAGAATCGAATCCGGGGGGGGGCGCCGATTTGGAGCCCTCGGCCAGAACCGGGCCCGCTTCATGACGCGGCGACGAAAGCAGCGGCTATTTGCGCGAGGCCTCCACGAACTTCATCCGAAGGTCGTACAAAATATGTTTTATCAGCCTGGCCTCCTCGTTGTTGAGGTTGCCCCTGGTTTTTTCCTCGATCATCGACAGGATATCGATGGCCTGCTTGGCCTGGGCCAGGTTCACGGAAGTCTTTCCGCTCACAGGGTCCTGGAAACCACCCAGGCTGTATATGGCGTTGGAAGCCATGGATAGAATGAAAGTGGAAAAATCTATGGGGGGCGCCTTCAGCTCTCCTTCTTCTCCCGGCTCTCCATCCAGATCATGGGAATCTTCAAAATCAGCCACGGAGCTGGCCCCGGCGGGGCTTGCCCCGGCGGATTCCGAAGCGGGTTGGCCATCATCCACCGGCCGGGAGGCCGGGGCGTCATCCTCGCCACGATGGCGCTTGTCCACAAAAGAGAAGGAACCCTCCTCCTTTTTGCTCTCCTCTGGAGGCATTATTCTTCCTCTTCCACAGTGGAGAAAAGATCCTCTCTGGTGGTGATCTCTTCCTTGCGGGCCTCGATCTTCCCCTCGGCGATTTCCATAAGCGCCATGTCAATCATGGAAAGGCCCTCTCCATCCACCAGAGGCTCCGCCCCCTCCTGCAGCTGGCGCACCCTCTGGGTCACGATATTGGACAGCAGAAAGGATTCTGTGATCTTCTTGTTAGCTTCGCGATATAAATCCATATTGAACATAGTACGGTCTCTCCTGTATTTCTTTATTTATCAGGCCAGGTTTTCTTTGGCCTGCAATTTTTCCATCTCCTCCTGGCAGTGGATGCACAGGATGGAATATGGCTGCACTATAAGCCTTTTCTTCGCTATCTTCCCTTCACACTCGGCGCAAGTGCCATACTCTCCCTGGTCGATCCTCTTGATCGCCTCGTCTATCAGCCGAAGCTCATCCTTCCCCCGGCTCTTGAAAAGATAGGCCATCTCCTGCTCATAAGAGGACTCCGCTATGTCCACATCGTCCCCATGGCGCCCTTCAATGTCCCGCTTCAGATCTTTGTCGATATTCTCGTCACTCTTGAGCAACATAGCCCGCTTTTTAAGCAAAAGTTTTCTGAAGTCCTCAAATCCAAGGGATTTCATGGTTTCACTCCTTTGTTCGCCTACAGCTTTATCTGTATACCGGGAAGCTCGTCATTATTATGTTAACTCCGGTAATGTCCACCGTCCCGGCTAATTTAAAGTCTTGATATCATAATTAAATATAACCCCTTCGGCAAGATAATAAATAAGACGCTTTAAAAAATCCGCATACCTTCCACCGCGCCAAAAAACCGCCATGGCGCAGCACCGAGGGGGCTGGCCCTTATATTACAAAGCCTTGAGCCTTCGCATGGGGGTCGTGTATGAGTGCTCCTGGTCAGGGAAAGCTCCACTGCGCACCTCCCTGGCGAATTCGCCGAAAGCAGCCTGGGCCACGGCGGCCAAATCGGTATATTCCTTTACGAATTTCGGTTTCCGGGTGGGGGAAAGCCCCAGCATATCATTGGCCACCAGCACCTGCCCATCGCAATATGGCCCCGCCCCGATGCCGATGACCGGGATCTGAACCTGGGAGGTGACCTTGGCCCCCACCTCCATGGGGACGCACTCCAGAACCAGGGAAAACACCCCCGCGTCCTGCAGCCGACAGGCGTCCTCCACCAGGCGCTTGGCCGCGTCAGGCTCCTTCCCCTGCACCTTGAACCCCCCCAGGGCATGCACAGACTGGGGAGTCAGGCCAAGGTGACCCATGACAGGTATCCCCGCCGCCACCAGTTCCCGGATAGAGCCGATGATCGACTCCACCCCTTCGAGCTTCACAGCCTCCGCCCCTTCGGCCACCAGCCTCCCGGCGTTCTCCAGGGTGCGCTCGATCCCCAGCCGGAAGGACATAAAGGGCATATCCGCCACCAGAAGGGCCCGCTGCAGCCCCTTGCCCACGGCCCTGGTGTGATAGGCCATGTGGTCCATGGTCACCTTCAGGGTGTTCTCCTCCCCCTGGAAGGTCATCCCCAGCGAATCACCCACCAGCGCGATATCCACCCCCGCCTGGTCCGCCAGGGCGGCGAAGGCGTGGTCATACAAAGCCAGGGCGGTGATCTTGTCTCCCTCGCTTTTCATTTTCCGGATCGTGGTTACCGTAACTTTGTCTTTCATTTTTATATTCCCGGTAAATTTCAATCTTGCGGGCAGGACATGGGGTGGGTTTGCGCGCTGCGGCGCGCCTGGATAATGAGTTGTATCTCCACCCGTCCCGGTCCGCGCTAAAAAACGGATCCAAGCGGATACTGGCACATTATATCCTGTTTTTCCGGAAAAATAAAGAGTCGCAGACCCGGCGCAAATTTCCCCTGTTCCAGCCATTCCTTGCTTTTTGGGGACAGGGCCTCTAGAATAGGCGTTTTACCTTAACTGGAGGTTCGTTCGTATGGTAGTGCGCGTTGCGGCGGTAATCGCCGTCTTGGCCCTGATCGGCGGTTCGATATTTTTTGTTAAAATGTCCCAAACCAAAGGGCCCGATACAGCCGGGATCCATCAACCGGTCGAGGGAGGCGCCAACTCCAAGCTTAGTTTCGATCTGGAAGATACCGTACCGAAGATCGATTTCGAGTCGATACCTGACATCATCGCCGAAATCGATGGCAAGCCGCTTCCCAAGGACGATTACGTCAAGGAGCTGAAAGTTTTCCAGGAAATGGTGAAAAAGAACAACCAGCCCATAGGACAGGAATATACCCAGCAGATCATGGACCAGATCCTCACCAAAATCGTGGATGGCCATGTGTTGCTGGAGAAAGCAAAAAAAGAAGGGATCACCGTGGACCCCGCCGATGCTGCGAGCAGCCTGGAGAAGATGCGGGCCGGATTTGGCGACGAAGCCAGGTTCAAGGACTTCATGGATTCCAGAGGTTTCACCGAGGAGTCCCTGATGAATGAAATGAAAAAGGGGATGCAGATCAGGGCTCTTCTTGATCAGGACGTGGTGGGCAAGGTGGCCATCACGGAAGGCGACGCCATGCAGTTCTATAACGGGAACCCGGAAAAATTCGAATCCAAGGAGAGGGTTCACGCCTCCCACATCCTGGCCATGGCCAACAATCCCCAGGATGCCGAGCAGGATAAAACAGCAAAGGCCAAGGCCGAAGCGATCCTGAAAAAGCTCAAAGGCGGGGCAGATTTCGCCGAAACGGCCAAAGCGGAAAGTGACGACAAAGGATCCGGCGCCAACGGTGGCGACCTGGGATTCTTCGCCCAGGCCGATATGGTGCCGGAATTCGGCGAGAAGGCTTTTTCCATGAATCCGGGCGAATTGTCCGATCTGGTGAAAACCCAGTTCGGATATCACATCATCCTGGTCCACGAGAAAAAGGCGGCGGGCAAGATTCCTTTTGAAGAAGTGCGCGACAACATCATTCAGCGGCTGAAGACGAGCAAGTCCAACGACGCGATTTTCGACTACATCAACGCCTTGTATGTCGAGATGGGCGTCAAGGTGATCGACAAGGACAAGCAACTGGCCGCCATCAAACCGAAAGTAAAGGCCCCGGCTGGGCACGACATGCCTATGTAATCGGCCACAGACCTGGATTGGCCGCCATCACCCCCCTGGCGTTGATGGCGGCTTTTTTTTGTGAGCGGTTGGCGTAGCAATAGGCGCATCCGGCGGGGCAACTGTCATAGCCGCCGATATCCACGCTGGCGTGACAGCCGCAAAGCCGCCGGGTGGGGCGCGATTTTATTGCGGAAAGATCCACCCCCGCCACCCTCTCCATCCTCCCCCTGTCCACACACCGCGCCGGGGCCACCGCGCCGCGGACATCCTCCTTTTCGCAACAGGCCGCAAGCTTCATCCCATGCTCCCCGGCCACCGCGGCCATCGATTCGAGAAGGCGCAAAAGCTCCTCCCGGCCCGGATGGGCCATCGGGGCGCCATTGGTCTCCATCACCATGGGGAGCGACCGGGAGAACTTGGCGTAGAAGTCTATAAACGAAGTGACGCATTCGTCGGTGGCGCCTTCCATCATGGAGGCCAGAGCGCGAAAATTTTCCAGATGCCAGCGCCCCTCCATCCCCTCGGCCAGCAACACCGGGTCATAGCGCCACACCACCGTCCCCGGGCCATGGTCCCGGGCCAGCCGCCGGGCAGTGTCGGCGGCGGCGCTGATTGATGGGGAGCCAGGATCGAGCCACTTCGGATATCCGATTATGGTGAAGTGGCAATAGAAAGGGTAACCGAGCTTTTTCAGGCGGGAAAGGTCGTCGAGCATGGGGCGGTAGTCGCGGGACCAGAAGACGATCCCATCCACATCGGCCCGACGCAAGGAGACCTCCCGCGTCCCTGCGCCGAAGGGGTTCTTCACCATCACGGCGCCGCGGGCGATTTTGTCCATGAACCATTTGGAATGGAAAGCGGGGATGTCTGTCCTTCTGGAAGCGGAGATTATGGCCACGGCGGTGGGGAGGGCGCTACCCCTTTTTCGCGTCCGCCAGCGCCTCGCGAGCCCATTTCAGCGCCGCCTTGGCCGCCTCGCCATCCCCCACCCCTCCTGCCATCCGGGCCAGCTCTTCTATTCTTGTCTCATGGTCCAGGACAACCGCCTCCACATGGGTCTTCCCTTCCACCACTTTTTTGCCGATCCGGATATGCATGTCCGCATGGCGCGCCACCTGGGGAAGATGGGTGACACAGAACACCTGGCACCCCCTGGATAACTCCTTGAGCTTTCGACCCAGAGTGTCCGCCGTGGCGCCCCCCATGCCGGTGTCGATCTCGTCGAACACCATCACCGACGCCGGCTGGTCCCCCGGCAGCACGGTCTTGATGGCAAGCATAAGGCGGCTGATCTCGCCGCCGGAGGCGATGCGGGCCAGAGGCTTTTGTGGCTCGCCTGGGTTGGCGCTGAATATGAACTCCATGTCCCGGATCCCCTCCGGTTCCAGCTTGGGCGGTCCCGAGTCGGTGTCCTTGACACTTGTGTCCGTGACACTTGTGTCCTTGACACTTGTGTCCTTGACTCCGGTGTCCTTGAGGTCGGACTCCTTGGAGGCGGGGGGGCCGAAGTCGGCGGACAGCATCGCCTTTTCCATGTTGAGGCTTTTAAGCTGGGCCACCACCGCCGTGGTGAAGGATGGCGCGCCGCTGGCTCGTTCCGCGTCCAGCCTGCGCCCCAGC
>Ga0224511_10000578_pt1 | contig 18234 bp, 11 predicted proteins | sample SF_May12_sed_USG_2_FD_169988 | JGI IMG/M metagenome (GOLD analysis project Ga0224511, IMG submission 169988) | Sediment microbial communities from San Francisco Bay, California, United States - SF_May12_sed_USGS_8_1 | ecosystem: Environmental > Aquatic > Marine > Sediment | place: USA...
CTGAAAACACTACACAGCTACTGTTGAACCTAGGACCTGTACTAACTTACTTACTTGGTTACTATGTCGGCATGTGTCACTGTCAACCTCCAACAGATCCTATACTTATACTAGTATCTAGGTTAGTACTATTAGTATTATTAGGTCTCATTCATTATGATTATGATTAAGATTATTGAATATTAACATCAATATCTGTTCGCTGATTTAGGGCTACCACTACTAGCAGCAAACCAGGTTACTTAATAACTTGATTGTTCATAAACTTACTGACTGAGAGTGAAACTGAGACATAATGTTACGAGTTTGACAATTTGATTTTGAATTGCTTGAACCTTTGAATTTCAATTTTCATTCTCAAGTCAATCAATTCCAATTTGAAAAGAATTATTTAACTTAATTACACTATTATTTGTCCACACACCTGAGCCAGGTACCGCTGTGTAGACCATGAAGGAGGTGAAGATGAGAATTATAAAATGAGCAACCATTGTAACCATAAAAGTTCTTTGAGCTGAGTAAGAAGTCAAATCCCGTTTTTGTTTTGGATTGTCAGCCTTCTCTGGGTCACTCATACCGATGATGCGGCAGCATCCAGGCGAACCCCCACTATCTCTTAGTATATAACAGCCTATTGGGAGGCTAGCGGCATGGCGAAGTTTTCCAGGTTTGTGTATCCGTCAACTTAAAGGTGTCGCTTTGATTGGTTATTGTGTAGAATGGTAGTCAATTGGGGCCTTCATCACTTCGTTCTGAAAGTAGAGCCAGCGGGGGCCTCTATCAGAAACAACATGGGCAAGAAGGCAGAGAAAAAGCGACAAGCACGAACAAAATCTGTTCTAACCTTCGACGAGGACGCTAGGAAGTATGTAACAAATAACGACGTAAACCTATGACAAGTCACAATGCAATCACTTATTCAGTCAGAGTCACTCCGAGTCACATTCACTACATAGGTACAGAGCAGTGTCACTGTCGGTGTCAGTCCGCTGCCACCCCGGCCAGTGAGTGGTTTTCTTCTCTTGTCTCTAGTCACTGACTCACTCTCACTGGCTGACTGTCTATTTGTGTGTTTGTCAATCTGTCACTTTGTAGCTCACGGTCAGTGAGTTACGTTGACACTCGCTCACAGTCATGGTCTCATACACGCATTTTTGATTCAGTGGTTCACAATCACTGAGTGATAAACACGGTCTCGACCCAAGTGGCGCTCACGTCACGGTCATGATAATCACTAAATGAGTAAATCAGACTTGGAGGTGGACTTTGGCTGTGAGTCTGTATCGTTGACAATGATTGAGATTGATGGAAGCTGAAACGTTTGTGATCTTCTGTCTCTTAATGCCGTTTTGTTTGGTTGGGTAGTGTTGAATTACTTGCTATTCCGTGTTCCAGGTTGAAGCTATCTTACGCGTACTTGCAGCGATTACTTGCTGAGTATTTCCACAGCTTGTGACATCTTCGTTGTGTGATCCTGGGCGTTCACTCTAACTGAGGTTGCTGGTTGTAGAGAATGGTTGACTTCATTCAGTAAACGGAAAAAGGAGAGGCAAACAAAAGCAAAGAATGATATTGCAGCTGCTCTGAAAGAGGAAAAATTACGACAAAGGGCAGAAGTGAGTGACAGTAAATCTTTCTGGGGTTTCTTTGTCATTGGCTGCATTATGTGTATGGATTTGGCCCAGTCTCAACGATGCCCAATGTTCTTGAAAATTTCACTTTGACACTCGTTGACGAGGTATGTTTTGTATCAAAGATTTTTGTTTTAATTTCTCTGCAATGCTTTATAAGCTAGTCGAATCCACAGGTATTTTTGCATTCTGTGTAGAATTTTTGAGGCTTTTGTGAAAGAGTGTCTGTAATGGCTGAACGGATTACAGTACAATGGTAGACCCTTCACTCCCAATCGGTAGTCTATGATTGGGGTTTATTTCAGCATCGAGAAACTGTGAAGAAACATGAAAAAAAATTTCTTGCTCGTCTCGAGGATGTGAATATGATTCTCAAGGAGAAGACTAAGGAGTATGACTGTGGTGGCAAGACAGTAGAGATCACAGGTACATCAACTAGGAGAACAACTTCTGACTCACTTTATAGGTAGCTCCAATGGATTTTTAATATCATGTCTATGGTTTTGACTTTTTTATTATTTTATCTACCACTGTATTTTCATTGCAGAGTACAACCTGACAGCAGGGGATGATATGATAGGTACCAATGCTCCAGTCGAGGAAAGAGACGAAAAGGGGGAAATGGAGTCGTCTGAGCAGGTATTAACATTGTGTCGTCATTCAAATGGTGTATCGCTTCGCTTTCCTAGATGATTAGAGAAGGCGTATGCATTTTCTGAGATATTGGAATGGGATTAACCTTGCAAAACCATGGATGATTCAAAACCACACGCTACTTTTTTCAAAGCTGGACAACTCTTTCTCTACCTGGTCGCTTGGCCATTCTATGTAATGGATTTCCTAAGCCTGCAGTTTCTTGGAGCCACAGGAGCTAGGGATTAAATGAAGAGCCCATTCTCACAGTGGGTACTCAGCATGACTAGAGGCAAATGCTATAGCCATTGAGATATCCCAATATCCCACTATGACTTCGCCTGATAGATTGTACCACTTAGTTCTGTTCGCATGAAATTCTCAGTATTTGTTATGTGTGTTAGTACCTGTATGTCTACCATTCTGACTACAGCCCTCCTTTGAAATATTTTGTGTATCGGCTGGTAATGACTCGTACCGCGCTATGGTTGTTTTAGGATTTTGTAGAACCTTTATGGTTCCTACGCATATGTTTAGAGAAATCCTTAGCACGCACGCATCCATGGCACTGGTACTGTTACATCCTGAACTAGGCGAAATTGTAGCGCATGTTTATTACTAATATTCTATTGTGAGTTTCTACGCGGACGCTCGTCAATGAGAAAAGTCTGTATCAAGCTGCAGCGAAAATTTATCGATCGATGCAGCGGGAATTTTCGAGTAGTCGTCTCGAATACCCGAGTAGTCTCACACCATCGGATGTTAGGGTGGCTCTCTGTGAGGTGTCCTGCCATAAAACCAAATGACTAATGACAAGCATTGAAAAATATCTTGTTTTGATCGACTTTCGACCCCACAAGGAGACGCGTGATTTTCATTTGTGGTTAATACATGAATATTCGTTGAAGCCTTCAGTCGACAAATGTGACCGTCCGCATATAAACCTGGCAAGTTGGTTTGCAGTCCGTTGTTAATTATCCTTTACATTGAAGGTAAAAGAGGAGAATGGCTATGAAAGTGATGAATCTGACACTAATCCTGGCCTTATAAGAAGAAAAATGCCAAAACAGTGAGTGTTCAATACCTGCGCTTGTATGCAACAACAAAACTGCTGATCTTTGTCTGATAATAACTTGAAGTCAGATATAAACATTATTCTGGCATCAGCAAATGGTGATTCTAGTCATAGGAATCATTTCTTAGAATGATATACTCGTAGTATGTGACTTGAGTTTCCTTTCTTTCTTTGCCTACACGAAAGGAGATTTTGGTCCCTTTTCTAGAATGACAAAGACTGCTGTCAAGTTGGAAAAGAAGTTATACAGATTAACAAATAAAAGGGAAGGCCGCAAGAAGAAAAAGAAGGGCGTGGATACCCTGAAAGGCCGGAAGATCAAAGACAAGCGAGCGAGTGTGCGAGGAAAGAGGAAAGTTTAATGATATTTCCTACATGACTGTCTCTCATTTTATATTGTTAGTCCGTTATATGCATTAGCGGGCCAGTTTGATTGGAGTTAGCAACAAGAACTTTGTGATTATATCACTAAAAGCGGTTTACGCAACAATAAATGTACAAGCCGTTGGTAATTCTAGTTCCATTAGCGGTAATTTTTCTGCTCTAGAAGCGTATCTGCCGATCTTGCAAACTTCAAGGGGTTAAGCCGTACTTGAGGATAAACGCACCTTTGGAAAAATTTTGTGTTGCAGTGAAAGCGGGTGGTCTTTTTTCCAAAAAGCAAATATCGGTCACTCGAATGACTACGACCCGAATAGAAAGAAAATGGGATTTGATTACTAAAACTTAGTGACCTAATGAATTTTACTCTCTTATGACTTGGAGTAGAACCTGAAATTGAACGTAATATTGGGGAACACTAAAGTTATAAGTAGTGCTTCGTTGGGTTATCTTGCCTTTAATAGAGGCGATTGCGCTCGGGTCTTTGCGCGATAATGGGACTAACGCTTGGTGACAGAAGTGAATAATTGCACCCTATTTCTATATTATTGTTGCGCATTTCCTCTATTCGGATTTGTGTAACTACAAGTCTAGTAGTAGCAGTAGTAGTAGCAGCAGTAGTAGCAGTACCAGTAGTAGAAGTAGTAGTAGCAGCAGTAGTAGCCCATCCACTCCACTCTTCCAGAGCACTTGCTGACTCAGTGTAAAGCATCAGCTACAAGACTGAACGGATGGTCCTGGTGAGTTGGGGGTCAGTCAACCTACGCCATTTGTTTACACGACACCCGTTGAAACTCGGCTGCTCTTAACGAGGAGGGAGAGGTGGGTCTTTGACAACCGTGGAGTGTTTTGACCCTAGTCCGCTGGTTGGGACCTTCATTTTTTATCGTGGTGGTCCGAACCCACACTAGCAATTTTGAGTGAGAGGCTTGCTAAAGGTCCATGCTAGAAAAACACCCCATCGGCAGTGAGGCTCGAGTCTGCAATCCTTAGAATGCAGATCCAAGCTTTTACCAACTGAGCTATCCTGGCCCTCTAACGGACAAGTCTAGTATGCACCTGCAAAAGATTGAAAGATGAACACCAACAGCTCTGTGTTATTTCCTATCTCGAGGCCAATTCTGTTACGTTAACAGTCTGAAACATGCGTCACCAAGGGCTCTAAGTAAGCGCAATGGATAGGGCTATATTTAAGCCCCATTTGTGCTGGGTATTGGGCCTATTGTTCATGGTAGGCTTCAAAATCTGAAAACAAGCGAATACACTTTTGGCCATGGCTTAACCCCTTTAAGGAGAAATTTCCAGCATGGTTAAATAAAATTCATTTTGCTAATACATACAGTGTGTATGATACATCTGTATTAGCCATTTTATTTAGTTTTTAAATGTGAAAATCTGAAAAATACCTCAGTATTTTGGAGATACCTGTACATCATACTAACTCCCCTGCATAGTGTATTGGGCACAGACATTCAATAGACATATAATAAACATAAATAATGGGGATATTATTTGCCTGTGGTATTGGGTATACACTCTGGTAAAGTGGTGTCATAGATTTCTTGGGTCCGCGCTGCATATGTTATCCATGTGATCAGCTGATCTTGGCTTATGCTATGAGGAGGGACATGGGAATTTACCCATCTGTGACAACCTATCCTATTTTAACTAACCCTGATCACCGTAAGCAAGCCGTGCCAGTAAGAATGCGTTTTTCTCTAATTTTCTGCGCGCTTATATGCGCTGTACGCACAGAGTTAATTCCGGATCCAGGCTATAGTCATGTGAAGGATCAGATTCAACGTTTGAGGCAGCATGGATATGAAGTATCTCACCTGGATGGTCATACACAGCTGAGAGTCTTTCTTAATACCTGGCTCGCCATGGAGAGAGGAGAGGATGGGTGAGTAACACATGACTGACTCAACATACAATCATTATGGAATTAGGTGAAAAGCTCACACTCACACTGATACTGACACTCTCGTAGTGCTCTAACCATATCTGTCATCTTTCAGTCAATTGCAAAACAAAGCCAAAAATAAGGCACTGGTTTTTCTTGTAACTGTCCCTGTCTATCGGGTATACCAAATTCCTTGCTATCTGCATGGCAACTGCTGCTTCTATAATCAAAAACTCTTCACTTTCAACTTTCCCATCTTTGCCTTCAAAATTTTATTCACATAAAATAAGACTAACCTATAACTTAAGCTCACCCTTATACGCCAAAGGTTGTTCAAACCGTTGCATCATTGGCATAGTTTTAAGTATCTCCATACCTATATCCATCCTCCTTCCCATAACTCCATGTCCGCATGGCCTACAATCACAAAAATGGAGCGGGTTTGCTTAAAATATCTTTTTGTTTGCAGCAAATGTGTGGAGGCTTGCGATCCATCTCTTCCTTGTGTGTCTGTCGGGAAGCGAAGATGTTTTGCAAATTTTTGTCCGACAAATGAGGATACAAACTGATCAGTAAATGTAATGATTTTACACCGCCACCGGTTTATCTCTGCTTTGTTTTAGGAGGTGTACTACTGTATGCAACAATCCTAGAGGCTGCCCTATGGTAGGAAAGCGAGGCTGTCAGGCGTTTTATTGCCAGACTGTGAATGGTTGTGAAATGGTCAGTAGGTGTTCTGACACACTACCATGCTGCCCTAACTGGACTCGCATAATGGGTATATGTACCAGTAAGTATTACAATAAGATATAAGATCATCTTGGCTTACATGGGTGGCACCGCTAACCCCATGGGCTTGTCTTCAGGTTGGTGCATGTATTACCCCATGAAGTTGGTACTGTATGGATGGGCCCCCTTTGTTCAATGACGCAATCTGATGAGAGAAAAAGCACAGACTTGGAATCAAATTTGGGTCACTTGGTTCAAAGCACCACTAAGGCACTACTTCTCTACTTCTCCTCTACTTGATTGAAGTAGAATACATGGTACTTTTATGAAAACTTCATATAATTGTATGGGCGGTTGTGCCCTTCAAATAATTATTATGGCCACCATGCCGTCAGGTGGGATTCGCATTTGGGTACATCTGGGCGGCACAAAAACGGTTTCTAGTTATCAAGTGTGCCAGCAAGAAAAGCACTGTCAACACATTTACAAATGGAATGTTAAATTCTTTTTTGAGTTCCACGTAAACAATGGAGAGTTTGCAGAGTTGCGTACCCCCGCTACGGAATCGGATTTTTAGCGATTCCAGCTATCAATGTATAATGACTCGTTCGGTGAGCAGTTCGCTCACCCAATGTAAACATGCTCACTTTGGATCAGTATTATTAGTGATTCAGTGCGTAATATGGATGCAAATATATGAATATGTCTGGTATATTAATTCGTAACATCGGTGACTGCCTATACAAACTGTGGCAGACTTATTTGATTGAACTAGAAAGAGGAAAACGTATTAGGTATCATTGTACAAAATTTTGAAGTAATTTCATCTGAACGTATGGTAACTCATTTGCATTTGTGCCCCAATGACGTCAATTCGGGGCCGTTTTCTGTTTAAGTATATGGAAACACAATTCTGAAAACTCCATAGTCATAGAAAAAATAAAGGATATCTTTGATTTTAATTGAATGTGTTTTATAGATACAAATCTTATTTAAATTACAATTCTATATTCGCTCTTCTTTGATAGTCTTACACCACTGAGCGCTGGTACCATGTTTTAGAGCAAGGTTGGTATGACGGGCCCGAGTCGGCATTGGTTAAAGCTACCTTAGTCAAGATGGAGTCTTTAATGCAAATCTGCATGCCTGGGACCTGCACTCCTTAAAAATAATGAGGTGACCTGCGTTACTCCTAAACTTTGGACCTGGGTATGAATTGTGAAGACACCCTGAAATTCATATGGTGGCTAAATGATCTGTTACATACTCAATTTATTTGATTTAACGATCGATGTCATCGTATTTTTAATAATTGAATAATCTGGCGATACTATGTATGCGAGGCACATCAGTTCTGTCCCTCATCTTGTCTTTGGTGCATCAGTGACATGTCACCGGGTTTATAATTAAAATTGTGCCAACACACCGTTGTTTTTCGCATTACTATAAAACGAAGTAGGCTAGTCCCCGTGCCTAGGGCTAGGATTATAGTATAGTGAAATTGAGGAGTAATCTCCCATGGTATACAAAAACAGCAGGTGCTATCTAAAAGTGCTTTAGCAGCATTTCTGAGCTTAGCGATACTCCTATCGGTGCCCCTTATTGGATAGACTGAGAGAAACGCCCATGTGATGACGGTGCATAATGATAAAGTTAAGTCATCAACCCTATCCAATCATGACTCATACATTGGTTTGTCTCTGTACTTTTACCTATATCCTTACATAATACTTTTTAACCTGTCTCTGAACGTAAACTCAACTGCATGGCTGAACAAAGGGGAGTCCCGGACACTGTTATGACATCATTCATTCATTAGGTTGAAATTCGTCATCACATATCAAGAGGAATAAAAAAATCCAGACTATATAATGAAGCCAGAGCCCCACTGAAAGGCAACAAACTCTAACAAAGATTGTCAATGGCCATGTGGCAAGTGGCCAACTGTTAGGGAACCAACTCGCAGCAGTGTAACTGAGGCTGAGTGATACTCCTCTTGCTCACCACCTTCCCCTACTCTGAACAAAGTCGGGTACCCTTTCCCCGTCGAGTGAGCAGAGAGTGTTTTGAAAATCCCTCGCACAAGCCATCTTCATCTACCTTCATTCTGTCAAAACAGCCAAAAGAAAACCGTTTTTACAGGGGGTGAACAAGGACAACTCTGCGAATCCTGAAAAGTCGCTTCATTTCATTAGCATAATGTGTACATGTGGGTGTGGCTGTAGGTGAGTGTACCTTTGTTACTTTTAGCATATAAAACTGTTGCCTGCCTGAGCTTAATGCGCAGTATTCGCATATATGAAACATATTATTAAATAAATGCAATGTGATAATGGCAAGATAAAATGAGTAACCTTTACTTCAGTGTGTTTCATTTTTTCCTAAGCATGAAAGCGGTGTTTGTTTTCTCTAGAAGGTTAATATATTCTTTCTGCCGGGCGACAGCAAAACCAGTACGATAACAGCTTTGGGTGAGTTGACAAGCAATGTTTACACCTAGCTTGGCTTCGATTGTTGGGTTCTCACTTTACTTGGGTGAGGTTGGGTGGCTTGGGCATGTTGTGACACTGATCAGTGACATAAGTCACTGCACTGATTGGCTGACTTGTTTCATGCTTGTCATGCGATGGAAGGTTAGAATCACATGTAAGATCAGACAACTCTTAATGAAAGCATAATAGCAGTGTACAATTACGCTGTCCAATGTGTCCACGTGCCTGCCGCATTGCAGCCGTTATGCTGAGCAAGCAGTGGCTTGGACAGTGTTGGTGGTCAATTTAAGGTTGTGATTTTACACCGTTCCAAGGTTATTTTGGGTTGGGGTTGTGACCACTTTTCGCCGATCCATATGGTACTAAAATACATGAAGTATTGGGCTCTACACTTACAGTTACATATGCAATCAACTATGAGAGCGAACAGATGGGATGGGTTAGACACACTTTCAAAGTCCACGACTGTGTATCATTCTGTTTCAGTCAGAGTTTTAAACATGTCACGTCTAGCGATATTCTGTGTGATTTTGGCGCTCGCTCACTCAGAGCTCAGGCCTATTGAGTCATTTCGAGTTCATCAGATTAGTCGGATGAGAAATCATGGCTATGAGCTCTCATATGCTGATGGTGATGCTCACCTAAAGGCGTTTGCTGATCAGTGGCTCAGATATGAGACAGATGGAGGGTGAGTATAAAATATTCTACATATTAGGCTGCATGTATGGCAGGTCACACCAAGTCATTGCATCTATTATCCCAGGATTTAAAACCATGGTAATTCAGCAGGTTATGGACACTATAAGGTTTGATCCAGAGGAGAACGTTGAATGACCGTATTCCTTCTTTGCTAACAGTCAGGCCACAGCAGAGCATAAAATAGAAATGGGATGATTATGGCTATAGTAGAAACAAAAACAACCAACACCCTGTCATTGAGCTATAGCTTAGCTCATAAGTACCTGCATGCAGACGTTTGTGTTACTGGTGAATTCTCACCAGTATATCTTGTAACCCAGTTGAAAAGAAAGAGAGTGTACATACACTTACCTCCCCTATTGGCCTGGTGACATATTCATTGTATTTTAACTCCCCCCTACTTGCGCACTGCACTTTCTGTTTAGCCAAAGCTGGTCATCGGGCAGTGCCCAATCTGGCGTTATTCATAAATATGACCTGCAGCATTCATGGCATAGTTGGTAAGAAAAAATACAGGGCTATTATTCATTTTAAGTATATAAACCTTTTTCCAGTTCGCGCATGTCAACGACTATACCAAGCTAAAAGTAGGACACGGTCTTCACTCTGTAAAACAACGTAAACTCAGCCTGGCGAATTGTCCTGATTTACGCGCCGCGGCACTCATTGGCGGCCAGTCTGCTGTATGAAGGGGCTCAAAGACCTAGCAGTACTAGAGCCCTCAGTCTTACCTTGTAACCCCATGATGGTTGAATCGGCATATCATAATCATGCCAGAAAAGTTTCTGTTTCTGACACAAAGACAAAGGTATTTTGTCCAACTTAGCTCAAACATGAATCGCTCAAGGCGATGAATTCTTGTGGACAACAGGAAAGCAGGAGGCTCTGTTTGGAGAAGATGCTCCGTTTCCTATCTTGTTGAAACCTTTGAGTATCAAAGAAGCATCAAGGATTTTTATAATACTTGCCAAACTCACCTCACAATAGCCCAATTGATCACAATCTAGGTTTAGGTTAAATGTGTTCTATGCCAATGTTGTATTTCCAGGATGATCCGTAGCGCTATCACATGTCCCATAGCGACGGTTATTCTACTTCATAGCTTGCCACCTGAAGGGGAAACTGAATTGGGGCCTCTTCGGTCCCTAGCTTAGCCCGCTATTCATCAATAGGCCTGCTTTGTTTTAGCAAGTGTACTACTGTATGCAACAATCCTAGAGGCTGCTCTATGGTAGGAAAGCGAGCCTGTCAGGTGTTTCATTGCCAGACTGTGAATGGTTGTGAGATGGTCGGTATGTGTAATGACACACTACCATGCTGCCCCGGCTGGACCCGTATAATGGGAATATGCACGCGTAAGTTTCCGAGTTCTTTTTAGCTAGGGATCGAGCGCAACCTTTCTGCTTATTGCTGTATTATTATGACCATAATAACAATAGTCTATTGTATCATATAGGTGTATTCGCACGATTGGGTTTTGGCTTATGGAACGCAGTTTCCGACACATTTTCAGTTTCACAGCTGAAAAGTGCGCCTGAAAAGTGTGTTTTTACAAACCATGTACCTCTGCTGCGTCTGAAAGTGAATTTGATCATACTAACAGAATTCTGCGCCTGAAATAAGAATATAGACGATCGATCAGTGGGCACGCACTGGGTTTTGTAGAGGCTCAGAGCTCAACAGCACTAGAGCCCTCACCTTGACGAACAACTCAACAGCGGTTAGTTCTGTTGTTCAAATATATGTATATATACAAGCTCTTTAAATGTGAAAGCAAACCCGGTTTTATCTGTAGCAAAATGTTCCGGTACTGACTCCGGTTTCAGCCAGGCGGCACGAAGACGTTGTCATTATATGCATGCAATCTAGCTGCAACGTGAATCGCGTTAAGTGATACAGTCTCATAGACCCCTGTAACTAGAGGCCCTATGAAGGCCCAGCTACATCATTCGGACCTCGTGACCTATCCAGGTATAATCTTTGTAGGCGTGCTAGTTTATACAGTGGCAAGGTTATCAAAATATCAAGGCTAGCTAACGATCGCTTGCTTATTCTATGGTCACTTCATGGATCGCTTTGTTGCAAAACAGACTGAACAAATTTTCTGTCCTTAAACACGCAAGACGTTGAGAGAGGACAAGTCCAACATACCCACAATTGTGCCAGAAATCCTTGCGTTTTTCAACTGCGCCTCTCTGTTTACGTGAACGCGTCTGAAATTGTTTGTCTGCATATGACCGAAATCACACGAATAGACATATTATTGATGATCATTTTAAGATGAAGATAATAATAATAATCATTATAATAATTATAATACTAAAAATTAATATTTTTCAAATATTTGTTATTAGTATTATCGATATGACTAATACTAATATTATTATCAGTATTATCAGTATAATCATTATTTAATATAATAATGGCAGTAAAAATAGCATAAAACTAAAGCGGAGTTTACACAAGCGGCAACCACCCGTTTAAAAAGCGCTCACAATGGCCATAAAGTAGGCATTATCTTTAGGTGACCCAGTGGCAGAACGCTGATCCTGCATGCTCTACTTTCTTCAGTGTCTGTCTTTGACCTATATACTGAAAGCTGAAACCCTTTGGAGGGAAATGCGCTTGATGATTGGTTGCAATCCCTGTGCCGCTTGAGAAAATAGAAACAATGATATTATACCAAATAAGTAATAATAATACTGATTATAATATTTATAAAAATAAATTTAGCAGTTATATATAGTTGTGACAATGAAACTAATAACAAATGCTATAAAAATATTACTGTTTACTTTTTATTATTATTGTTATTATTGCTATTATTATTATTGTTATTATTGCTATTATTATTATTGCTATTATTATCTCTCTGTTACAGCGGATGACTTGTATAATGATCCCTCCTATCAGGCCGACCTACAGAAGCTGAAACGGGTAACGTCGGTCTGCAGAAAACCCACCTGTTAGTGTAACACCTGTAATAAGATGCTATAGATATGGCTACTGTATGTACACAATACACACGGGTTGGTGGCCATCTCTGAGAATTGTATTTATAACTATTAGTAACTAATCAATGAACCAGACCAGAATATCACACGCTAATGAGGGTAGCGAGAAAGTGGGAAATATTTATTTGTATAGTTCGTGGGGAAGGTCCGGTAGAAGAATGGTCACAGTGAAACTTAACGACTGGATTGTGGTAGTTTAATTCAAAACTTGCTGCAAATTATCTCAACCAGTTGCAGGTTTTGCTCACTCGTACACTCTCATCGCACTAATTGCATCCATACTACATGTACACATGAAATATAATTATTAGCCCCACCCAAGGCGTGCCTGGAGAGTACTCTAACTGGAATCAATGAAGTCAAACCGACGCGCATGTAAATTTTGAAAATTCAATGAATATTACTCTGTAATGCTGAGTACCCACCTACTCACCGCAACAACATGACTATTGATATAAATATGTGTACATAAATGAACGTAACAGTCGCATAAACATTCATGCCACTACAAAAGCACTGTTTCCTGTTGACGTAAACGGTAAAGTGTTATTTTGCGGTTTCATTGATTAGTACATTAGTACATTAGTACATTAATCACGGATGTGAGCCCTGAACTGCACACATAGTTATTGGTTGCAGTAGCATATATTGGCCCTAAAGCAGATCTGTTGCTCTCTCAGTCTCTGCATGGATGAGGTGCAGATACAGAATTGCAGAATTAGGCTTTCTGCTTGGTAACAGAATGACGTTTTATGATCGCCCCTGTCATTTCTGAATAATAAAATACTGATCGCGATTCTCGACATGAGTCCAGAGTTTTCATTCATCCATTGAACTGAAGCATCACTATGAAGTAAGATATTACCACTCCAATGATCTACGATAAGGGAGAGATATGTGTACAGAGATAGCACGAATGGTACAAATACAGTATGAATGGGGCAGGCTGCATGCCAAATCCGGTCACCCGCGCACATACACTCTGAACTGCCTGAATAGAAACTCAGAAATTTTGGTTGGATGATATGATTTAATTTTATCTTGAGCAGCAAACTAGCCTCCATGTTAACAGGGGAGTGAGCTCCTTGCTTGGTGAAAGCCGAGCACGCGAATGCATCTATGTTTGTATTTCTTTTCTGCAAATGGGAAAATAATGCGAGCAAAAATCTTGCGCTGTAGCCTATGTAGCCTATAAGGAGACCGATTTCCGAATAGGTGACCGGCTTAAAATGTAATTCTACATACCGTCAATCCATGATCCTTGGTCAGCGGAAATAGGTCACTGACTGTGAACCCTACCGGATCCCGTAACTGAGTCAGAAAAAGCTGTAACTGAAAAATACAAAAGTTTCACTGATCTCTAAACCTTCCCATCCAGCATAAATGAGATCTTCAATCTGTGTCGGGATTGTTACCACTAAATTTGTTTTGGCGGGATTTGCAAGATTTATCACTCAAAGAGAATCTTATTCTTAAGTACTATTGACCAATTCATGATCTCTGCTTTCACATTTTTTTGATATTTTTTATTTGTTTTTGAGTTACCCTGGATTTTACCCTGAATAGTCTCCTGGATTCTATTTCTGGCACTGGCAGTTGTTTAACTAAATAGAATCACTGATTTCTATGGACCTTAGTGTAAAATAGACCTCTAGTTCGTGTAAAGTAAAATTTTTAAATCAAATCGAAAGCTTGAGGCTTGTTCTAAAAATCAATCAATTGATTGATGTTAAGTTTGATGAACACGGGGATTTGTCATTGAGACGAGTGTGTGGGGAACGGTGGATGGATGTTCACCTGAACTAGCTGATGATTAGAAAGTCCCTCTGTGCATTCCAAGTGTTTTAGGTGTTCAAGAGCATCTGTTGTCTACAAAACACAATTTGATTCGGAATTGATCGCGGTCCCCCCCCCCGTGCCAGACGTTCGGTCGATATTCCCACTAAAGAGGCGTCTGAGTATATTAAAAGCAAGCGAACAGCACACAGTCAAAACGTCTCACATTGTAATAATCAGCCGACCAAATAGTACTCACTCACTTCAGGGATTTCATAGTCAAAAACTAGCCAGTCTGCTGATACCACAGTGTGAAACAACTGAATTAAATCTTTAGGTTAGGTTAGGTTAGGTTACCTGATTGAAGACCTTTTGAGCGAAGTAGATGGTCAGTCCGAGAATAGCTGTGTTTAAGATCACCCAATATGATGTGGCTGTGTAAAACCCTGGGCTAAGTCCTGGTTTACTAAAAGACAGCGCAATTATATAGAGAACTATCAGCAGTATGAGTACTAGAGCACCTGTCGTCACTGCCAGGATCCATTTAAGTGGCTGGTTGGCTGTGACCACTAAGTCACACAGTTCCAGGTGGATTTTTCTGTACTGGCCTATCCCTCTCAGAAAGAATACTTCATTGGTTTTCACAAGATCTCCTACGAAGTCGTTATACTTGCTGAGAATGCACCAAAGTGAGTAAGCGATGTTCATGATGTAAGCAGGTGGCATCATGTAGGCGGCTGAGCAGGCAATCATACAGTAACCATTTATTACTCTGCTACTGGTTATCAGCATCACTGAAATGTTCATTCGATCGAGATGTGCACCCGTGAATATCCCTTCTTTCATGACTGCCAAGTCTACGATAAAATATGCTATGGCTAGAAGGAACGCCATTACTGACACATAGACAAAATACTTCTGCTTTCTAGGAGGTTCTTCCTCTATCTCAATTCCGACGCTTCTCAAAATTTCTACTGTCGTATCCAAGTGTGAGTAAAAATTTGAGAATCCTTTCTTCGAGTGACAGCCGTATAGCATCATCCACATGTAAGTGATGCATGACAAGTACCAACTGAGAAAACTAAGTTTAAACATAAGTTCGAACCCGAATGAGTTTGAGTCATTGAAACCAGTCAATAAGACGAACACAACCGCTCCCGTTGTTATCATAGCCACAGTGACCTGCCAGATTAGAGCGAGTCTCTGAACTGTCCTCGATTTGGATAAGGATTCTCCAGAGAAGACGCCCAAAACTGCCATCACCTTCCTTATCAGCTTATCCCAATCTGAGGTGAGTGATGGGTGTAGCTTGGATGGTAAAGGTGGTGCCTCTGTCCAGGCATTATACCGGGATGAAGATTCGTTACTCACGTGAACCCTCATACCTTATCGGTGATGATTTATGAAACGCACCATTCTCTCTTTATTTTATATAGATCTTCATTATTGATTTATTTGTGAAACAGAAGAGGGTACTGGATACGGTCTGAGTGTTGGTTTCAAGTGGTTCTCAAATTTACGCTGTGTCATGATTAGCTTGCTTCATTTATGTGAATTGACAACAGTCCCATGCACTGATTTTATTGTGAACTGGATGATATAGCAGAAAAAGGTGATCTTTTACAATGAAATGTATTACTAGTTGCAATAGTTGCACGTCATTTACACCTAAAAGAGAATTAGTCGTACTCATACAGTGGGCTTAGCACTTGGCTTCCCCGTTGAAGAGCTAATCCATTGGGTTGCAGAAAAAGGCAGGGTCCTGCATAAAAATGCTGGCGGAGTAAGCATAGGACTGGATTGGAAGCAGATTGTGGGAGACGGACTAGGTTGTTGCGTTGCAATCTCGAAATAGGTGTGTATTGTGCACTTGCCACAAGGGTTGTGTATAAGATACTGCACTGTATAATACATCCCGTATGATACATGTATTATACCGGTATAATACATGTATTATAAAATTGTTTTTCCTGCGCCTCAATTTTGACTCGTTTGTGGTGACATTACACGCCTAATTGGCTAGTTGGCTTATCCCATCAACCAGCTGAGCATCTTGGCTTCCCGGTACTTATGCCTGGAAAACTTTTGCTCAGTTGAGTCGCTTTCTTTGTGACCAAATTAGTAACGCGCTTAACGTCCCGCCAATGCTTGACAAATTTTCAATGGGGTATTCGAACTTTCGGCTTAGTGCAATGCCAGTTGAGAAACGGGCTAAATACTGAGAAGGCCAGGAAACTCGTGTTCTTATATCAATTTTTGCACTGAATACTTGGTTTTGCTAATGAAGTTTTGCAATAAAGTTGGAATATCTATTCAGATCTGGTCACTGTGGTATCTACACCCCCCTCATCAGTCATCACACAAGTCTTGTTCATATGCACGTAATCCAAGTGTTTGAGCAGCCACACATTTAGAACATGTATTATTGTACGGGCCCCATAATGTATAATACATAGCCAGGTAACCTAGCTAGGTGTGCCCAATGCAGGGGGCAGTGTCAAGCTGTTGGGGCGGATCATGGGAGTTGTCCTGAAGTACGTTCCGAAACAATACCTGACCATTGATTTCCGGCTGATGACCTGCGTATATAGCAGTGGATGCTACCACTGTACGCATTATCTTATCTTATACAGCAATGTTCTTAGGCTTTTAGCTCAACTACATGAGGTCGTGCTTTCCTCGCCGGGAGGCCAGGGCTTTCTGTTACATAAACGTCGCGCACCTGATGAGAGTTGTGTGCTCTATGATGGAGAGCTCTATACGCAGGCAAAAATCGATCGGATCGCTCAGCTGTCCAATCAGAAAATGCCAGATTGCCGTCCAACGTTTATGATTTGAGGTCCGAATGTCCAATAGGTGTAGTCAATCCAATTCATTCAATCTGTGAAGAAACAACGCCGATCGGGGTTGACTTGTCTTGACTTTAGTTAGTGACAGTGAGGGACTGAGTAAGTCTAACGTTGTTGATATGTTATTGACTTTCATTCCTGCGATTTGCAACACTCACACTCGCTGTCTGTCACTGCCAGTGACTCAGTCCCACACTCACAGTCAGTGAACTGTGAAGAGTGAGACTGAGAGTGAGTGACTGTGAGTGTGAGTCGCATTTTATATGATATATTAAATAATATAATAATAATTATTATAATATTATATAGTATATAGCTGGGAAACTCGGAAGAGAAAGTCAGAAATTCATCTGAATTTTGAATTCAATTGACTTAGTAACTAGTAAGTTACTCACGGAGGTCAGTGACTGACTGAGTGAGGAGCCTAGCTAGTCTCAGTCTTTACTCTTTAGACTTTAGTTTAGTCAATTTAGTGTATACTTACTACTTCTTACTCTTAGGACTAGTTAGGTAGACTCGGGCTGTAGACGTAGAGACTCCTATTTATTTCATTATTACAATATTTATTATTCATTATTATTATTTATTATTCATAATCATACAATGATACATGTCATATAACATAGTGACTAGTTACTAGTTACTTAGTTAGTAACTAGTGAGTTACTAGTCATGTTGATGTCCACTTACTTAGTAGCTCACTGTGCCTAAGTAACTTACTACTTAGCAAGTTAAGCCTTGCAGTTGCACTAACTATACACTAGTTGCACTAGCAGTCATTGACTGAGTGAGTCAGTCAGTGACTTGAGAGTGACACTGGCAGTGAAAGTGGCAGTGACTCACCGACTGACTGGCTGACTCATTCACTCAGTTGTTGGCGGACTCGCTATAAATATGAAGCAGGGTTCAATGACCGCATCACTGATCACTCATTAATCAGCAACTGCTTAAATTTAAATCAGTAAGTGGATGAGTGATTCGGTCAATTAGTGGGTTACTTACGTGTGCCTTCGTAAGCAGCTATCCCGAATCAAGATTGGATATTGAAAACC
>Ga0224511_10000579_pt1 | contig 18226 bp, 15 predicted proteins | sample SF_May12_sed_USG_2_FD_169988 | JGI IMG/M metagenome (GOLD analysis project Ga0224511, IMG submission 169988) | Sediment microbial communities from San Francisco Bay, California, United States - SF_May12_sed_USGS_8_1 | ecosystem: Environmental > Aquatic > Marine > Sediment | place: USA...
ATACGATTATCCCCTGACACGTTTTGAGATTGCCAAAGGTGAATTGGTGAGTACATGTCGGTGGTGTATAGCACTGTGTAGCCCTGAAAACAAACGATATTTATTTAAGTAGGGTTAGATTTTTTGAAGGTGTGCAATGACCATTCAAATTTGTTATTAGTTTGCCAGCCTGACGCTGGTGAACACGAACAGCTTAACTATAGCGATAAAAAGACAATTGCTGGTATTTTATCTTCATTCTTATGCACTGTCCTTAGGAGAATCAAACATGAAGAGAAACCTGTGTCGAAGTAATGCTGTCAAGAAATGTATTACAACAAGAGACAACCACAATACTTTCTAGGGAGGACCATTAAGGACGTAAATGTTGTTGATGTTATTAATAACCTCAATAATGCATAATTTAAACTTCATGGGTGACAAGCATCCAACAAATATGCATACAATTCTGTATTTTTGTTAACAACTTGATAATAGTATTTATTAAAGTTGTTTGTCTTTCTATTGTACCATGAAATTACGTTTTCATGGCTTAAAATTAGGCACAACGTTTGAAAGCCAAACCAATAAAGTTGATAATAGCTGTTACATGTTTCGTTTGGTGTTTTGCGTCTGTGTGTGTGTCCGTGCGTCCGGATTTGGTTTGTCCAGGCCATAACATCGTTATAGGTCGACACATTCTAATATCACTTGGCATACATGTTAATATTGATAAGATGGAGTGTTGCGTTAAAGAATCACATTTATGCCATAAAATGTGTGGTCAGGCTTAGAGGTCAAATTATAAAATTGGTCAAGATTAAGTTTGCCTAGTTAGGTTAAAGCCCCAACCCAAGCGCCATGAAACAAACCAAACACATCGGCAATATAAACGTACCTGAATAATGCTATTCGGAATCTCAGGTTCCTCCCATTCGACCACAATGGTTTCCGGGTCGTGTGACTGAACACGCACATTTCTAGGGGGTGATGCTGGGGCGGCTGGGAAACAACACCAACAGGTTGTTATACATACATGCATTAATTTAATTTCATTTCTTACATTAATACTAATATTGTTAGCATGAATTTTTATGTACGTTTGTATTGAAGGAACACAATTCTTCTGTTGGATATATGTAACTGAAAAAACGACATTCTATTAAAGATGCTATACACGTGTGTATTGAACAGAATTGCCTAATTTTGAATATATATCACCAAATCTGAAATAATTGTAATGTGTAAATAACTATGCTTAAATATGACTTTAGTTTGTCAAATATTAGCCATTAGTACAAAACCTCAAAACACACACGATAGTTTAGGCTGAAAAGACCCATATTATAAAATTTAATAATTACACCCACAATTCTATCGTAGAGACACAGAGACAAATATTTTCTTACTTAATTCTTTAGTTCTCTGTTTGATAGTTGTCGAGTCCTCGGCAAACGGGTCAATGCTACTAAAGGCCGTTAACTCGATGCTATACACCGTGTTTGGAATAAGTCTAGTAAGCTTATACTTTGAAACTGATTTATCCAGTAATTGCCCTTCTGCGTGTGATTTATCGGCATTGTGGTAATAAACTCTGTATTCGATGACCCTGTCCATGTCTATGGGTGGGCTCCAAGAGATTTCAATCTCAGATGCACTCACAGTCACGACCTTTAGGTTAAGAGGCCGTAAGTTATCTGAAAATTAAATATTTGTGTAACAATGATCATTATTCATTAACCCTACAATTGACTAGATTTAAATACAAACAACAATACAAACGTATGAAATTAACGTTTGCCTTTTGTCAAGTAGCTGACACATTGTATGTTTATCTGAAAAAATATTATTTGTCCATTTTCAATAGTACCTTTTTTGTGAATAAATTGCTGTATTTTCTAATCTAATGTTTCTTGCTGTAGTCATTCATTGTAGTTGCTCTAAATGTCTTTGTTAGAATTGCACACTTATTCAACACTATATATTGTTTTCGTTAGTATTTTTTTGGACCTTCGGAGATTTTATGTTTATATGTAATCAAACGAAATTTACAGTGATTCCATAAAAAGTTATTGGACAGATCCTGAAATGGAGCGTGTAAGTTTAGAAAATGGTCTTTGAAACCTTTAGTAATAGGATGTAAATGAATAATTATTGTGTTTTGGTACTGTACACAAATCATACGCCTTCTGCACAATCATATCATTGTTATATGACCATATCTCAAACAATATTTGACTACACCATGACTTACATGGTCCTTTGTTGATAATCCTTATATCATTGAGCTCTGAAGGCGACTTGTAATGTCTTTATTGCCTTTAAACTTCCTTTGAATTTGTCTTGTTATACCAATGAACAGCTTTATACAGATATGAATTTGATTACAGTTGATTTTTATCCATTTGCTACCCTACACATTAACACTTGTATCCTTAGAAAATTGCGAACTTGTGACATTTGAGAAGAAAGATAATAACCAAATTCATGTAATAAGTCACTACTTCGCATTTGTATTAAGAACATTCTAAGAAACGCTCCTAGAAATAAATGTAGCAATAATTCAAAACAGCTCTGGTTTATAAATTACAACAATAATCTTATATGTGTGCGAGCTTACTTCAAATCTATTAAAAAGGAGTTGCGCACAAAAGTTTAACTATAAATGTATGGAAACCCAAGTGACAATGAACAAGAAAACCGGTTCAATGAAACATTGCTTTATATTAAGCACAACTCCATGTGCCAACCATGGTCTATATTGCAGGCAAGTTAAGTTCTCAGGAACAGTTGCACACAAACGCACGGGACATGCATACGGATATAAGGATGGAGACGTGCACATCTTAGAGGCCCCATACCCTTTAATACGTTTATACACTAAAGTACATTAGACAATTTTACACATTCGAAAGCAATGAATTGGTCTTCAATCTTTTATACAGAAGTAAGAATTAAGCTTCCATTGAAATAGACTTTTAGACCAATAAAACAGGTTGTTACAGATAGTAGATTTTGTCCATTTGCTACGCTACACATTAACACTCTTTATTTACTAATGAACTTATGTCAATTAGAAAGAAAAGTAATAACTAAATACACGTAATTAGTAACTACTTTGCTTTTGAGCACATAAAATGTTCTACATCCTTGTATAGTTATATATTCTGGGTACCGCTTAAATAACATATTTAAGTGTTTTGTTAAAAAATCAATTACTAATAACAAAAACGACAAATATTGATGGACGGTGTACTTTTTCATTTAGATAGGATATCCGTTTTTACTTTCGCTTCATTAACGTTTAAATTAATTGTATCATGTATGTTTTAAATAAAGTTGTAAATATTGCATCTGCAATGATGTTACCTAAAGGCATTTTAATATGAATCCTAGAGAAAGAATAAGGAAAAAACGCCAAAAACTGTTTGTCAGGTTGGGTCGTAAATTAGAAAGTAAAACACTGAAAATATATTACATCTATTAAACTATTAAAACGTAATGAATTAAATCATCGTATCTACAAATTTGTATAAATACCTTCGAAGCGTTTGTTTGTTCTTTGAAGAGTCCACTGTCGTTTTAAATGTCGTTTTCAATGTCAATTGATGTCGCAAACTAACGGGTTTTCTTGTGTTAAAAATGTTTCCTGAAACGCTCATAAATAGAACGTAAGGTTTTTTTAAATTCCGTTCTTAACATAACCTTAGAGAAATGTTAGTAAAACGGCCCCTGTTCTTCCGTGATAAGGATTTTATGTTGTTTACATTTGGAAATAGAGTTTCGCCCGTGCGCTAGTCAGTAGGGTGGAATCTTTCATTACCATTGATTCATCAAAGCATAGGCTGCTATTTCTCCCATGCAGGCTATGCTTCCTGAGTGTTTTTCCTTTTACTCACTTGAATTAAAACATTCTAACAAATGCTTTAATTTCTAAAAAATTGTAGCAAAGAATTAAACTATTTATAATTTCATATATTACTATGAAAAGTTGAAAAGATGTTCGAAGAAAAGATGGTGTATACACTGTAGATCGGTCAAGTTTAAAGCCACCAGAGCACAGTTTGAGCATAAAAATGGAGAAATCTAGAAGAAGATTGTGCACAAACCAGAAAATATTACTATACATCATTTAATACTGGGGAATCCTTTTCTTGTCCAATTAACAAAAAAGGATGTTCCTCAGTGTTCATGCAATTTTCATCTTTTTAAATATGTTGTCATAATATTTTTTTTAAGAGTCAGACATTCAACATCACATTTCTTTACTGAGACGCATGTCTAAATTATATTTTAGATAACTATTTCCAACTCAACATTATTTGCTCTAGTCCCTTATAGAGAATCATTATGAAATGATAAATACTATTATTATATGTGTGCGAGTTTGGTTCAAAACTTTTAGTAGTGCAAACGCAGTTGCGCACAAAATACATGTATGGAAATTCGAATGGCAATGAAGAGAAAGCAAACGGAGTCAAGAGTCGATGCTTTACTTTCTGCACAACTACATATGATGGTCTTTTTTGTATGCAATATTAAATCGAGTTGCACACGAACGGCAATGGAGATAGAAACGGATATAAAGATGGGCACGTTCACATCTGAGAGCTATCTCTGGCAAAGTCTAAATGTTCTTCTGTCACTCTACTTTTCAGTCAGTTCTTACGTTAGAGTAAAATCTTTCTGATTGGTTTTGTGTTTCAGATGGTTTAAGTTAAGGGTACATTTGGTATCTTTATTAATCTGTCTTTTTTAATCAACGAAACGCGTTAAAAGCGTGAAATGAAAACTTTACTTATTTTCATACAATACTTAAACTACTTAAACTACTTAAACTACTATGCTTCCTGAGGGCTTTCCCTTTCATTAGTTTACTTATTCTATCTGTGCTGTAAAATAGAAGTGTTCTGTATCATATATGTTCTTTTGAAAAATGGCTTTGTATATTAACGATTTATGCATCTTACATGTTATTGGCATTCCATCTGTACAAAAGTAGGACTGGGAAAACTTAACTTCTAAAGCAGAACACGAAGACACAGAACGAAACCTTCAGCGTTCTGCGTGGTAATTACTGCATGCTAGCACACAGCGCTAATACATGCTTTTGGTTAAAATTAAATTGTGGTACGCAACAAAGGCTTGGTTTAATCATTGTCTCAAACGCGATCAGAGTGATTCTGCATCACGAATAAAGAGGCAATATGTCCATTGCAAACAAAAAACGTCATTGCAAATTATAGTCTTGGTTTATGGTAGTTGTTTGTCAATAGAACACTGAAAAACATCGACGCTCTTAGCTCATAAGCGGTTCTATAGTTTGCATTATTGTAATATAATAATCACCTTTAAACAAATTAAATCAATAAAATAAGCCCAACGTCCTCGAACGAAAACGTCTTTAGGGGCATACAATACACTATTGAAGTTTTGGTTTCATGGAAGCTGTTCGTCAATGAATGATTTAACTCCATCGACGCCCTAAGCTCATAAGCAGTTCTTAATTTCAAGTTATTGTCATACAATAATGACCTCTCAGACAAATTAAATCAGTTACAAATATAACCTACCTTCTATAAGGTAAAGTTGTTTGGGAGGAGACAGTGGTCCTTGGCCCATACTAGAATATGCCAGCACAGAAACCGTGTAGAACTCCTTTGGTGTTAGGCCACTGATAATAGCCATATGGTTGTCCCCTTTTACATCCTGGCTTTGCCAAAACTCAATTGACAGGTCAGTGTTTGTGTGATAGAACACTTTGTAGCCCTGAAAATATAGATATATAATTTACCGGTAGCTTGTTTTTATGCATTTGTTACCCTTGAATCGACCGAGTATCGCAGACGAGTCATTTCGATACCTCTAATATAATGGTAAAACTCAGAGGTCAAAGGTCTTATTTTCAATAAAAATGTAGTCCAAATTCAACATAAATTGGTGGATTTAACTATAACTTAACACCCGTGAAAACATTGGTAAGATGGAGTGTTGCATTGAAAAATCACATTTATGTCATGAAATGTGTGGTCAGACTTCGAGGTCAACAAACATTGGTCAAGATTAAGATTGTCCAGTAAGTTCAATGCCCAGGCAATACACCGAGAACATTCTGAACTCGTCGGCAAGATCAACGTACCTGAATAATGTCATTCCGAAGCTCGGGTGTATCCCATTCTACAACAATGGTTTCCGCATTGCGTCTCTGAACACGAACATTCCTAGGGTATGATAATTCTGTGACCACTAAGAAACAACAACAAAATGGCGTTATACATGCATGTATGTCTGAAGCTATACGTATTTTTATTTTGGTGGAAAAATGCTCTCACAGAATTGGACGAACACGAATTAATGTTGGTTTTATTAAACAGACCAGGAAATGAATATCAACAACTTTCAATTAATTGAAACGTTTGTATAATGATTAGTTTTAATCATTCAAACGCAAAACACAGAACGTAACTTGTTGTTTTCTGTTCAGTTAATACTGCCTTCTAGGACCTGACCTATGCACGCCTGAGGTCGCTAGCAGATCCCTATCGAAAAATGTGCTGTTATTATTATGAAACAACATTATTACCAATCATTTAGGTTTGATAACATATTTGTAGAATGTTTTGGCCATATTTCTATTTAAATGGAGAGTTCCACAACTGTCAAACATGATCATTTATAACAGTACATGGTCAATTTTAATCCAATAGATTAGGGACATAATGTCAGGTGACAATCTGACCTAGTATATACAATAGAAAGCGTACTTCCTGTTTGTGATAAACCTTATCACATGAACAATGGATTTCAGCAAATATGGGCGGATATTAAAAACATTGTGGAACCATGCATTTGGTGTAAAATAAATCGCGAGCGAAGCGTGCGAAAAAAGGAGGAAATTTAGCGTTTGGGGCATACAAATCATAGGTGCGCGCCCGTTTTGGGGGATCGCCGGGTGCGTCCCTCCCTGGTTTCGCTAGTGTATCATTTACCAAAACACGTATCCGTATGAACAAATGTCTGATTTATTCTGTTCCATTCCTAGTATAAAGGAACGTTATTTCAACCTATAGTATTGGATACGGTGACGCCGTCAAAGGTAATGAAAAAGTTCACACCATCGACACCCCTAGCGTGTGAATGACATTTAATTTCATACCTCTTGTCGTACAAAAACTGATCGCTAGAACGAAAGTCAAAATGAGCAAAATATACAACATACCTCTAGGCTTCAGGACAATCTTTTTAGCATTAGACATTGGTCCTTGGCCCATACTAGAATATGCTAGCACAGAAACAGTGTAGACAGCGTTTGGTGTGAGGCCACTGATAGAAGTCATACGGTTGTCCCCTGTCACATCCTGACTTTGCCAATTGGCAATTGGCAGTTGAGGGTTAGTGGTGTAGAAGACTTTGTAGCCCTAAAAACATATAGCTATAGTTGTGCTTGTTTTTATGCTTGTATTTTGGTTTAAATTAATATAAGTATGTGTCACAACAATTTAAATTAATAACATTTGGCAAACGAAGAGCAAACCACATGAAACTCTAAACTGTATAATTATTCGATTATGGTGCCATCCATTTTTACGCAGTCTATAGATGCATTAAATGCGAAGAGCTATATATCATAAAGAGATGCTACCATGGACGAAATATATCGATGTAACACAGAATAATGAACTGAACAAAACAGGTAACACGAAGAATGCAAAGTGAAAACACTTCCGGCTTTCTATAATTGATGTGGAAAAGGAGTCACCTCACTCAATGGAGCTTACGCCTCGGCCCATTGATTCGTCAACAGACGAACAGGTCGACAATATAAACATACCTGAATAATAATACCATCCGGAATCTCGGGTTCCTCCCATTCCACCTCAATGGTTTCCGGGTCTTTTGACTGAACACGAACATTCGTAGGGGGTGATCCTGGGGCTAGGATACAAAAGCAAAGATTATAATACATATAATATTATTATACATATGATGGGAGCTATATGTATTTGCATTAAACATTAGTATGATCTATTTAAAGTCAACATGAACAACCGGGTATAATTCGTATAGTTCCGGATCACTTATAAAAATCCCGCAGTTTGTCGACTAACTATTATAGTTGGAATCGTACGATTTACATTTTAAACCAAATTCGTCCGGTGCCCGTCTGATGTGTGCAAACGCCTACCGGGCGCAGTCCGGGTACCGTGGAAATTTGAGTAGTACCTAAACTTCGCCGGTCACTTTACGATCTCTAAAAATGATCAAAAATCGTACAATTCTTCCTGCCGCCGTAAAATCATACGATGTTTGGTGAAAAAAACGCCGTATGGTGCCCGTAGATGATTTGTGACCATAGCATCAGCTATTTTATACAGACGCCGACCGGCGCCCGTACGGTATGTGACCACGCAAAAGAAAATTCTTAAAAATCGTCCGGTTCCCAGGCGAATATCAAATTCGCAGGTGATGTGCAAATAGGTGAAATAGTACGATGGCAGTTTTGTTTGTGAGAATTAGCATAACCCGAGTCTTTGTTGAAAACCTTAATACTTGTATGATAAAATGTATCGCATAAGTCAATACGTAAAAGAAGAATGTGTTGAAATACCTGGGCTATTTTTAACATTAAAGCTTTTCAAAGGAGACATAGTGTTTAATTTGTACTTGATTTTATTTCAATCTTGCCAACTGTCTATATTATTTTGTATAAACATATACATGTACGAAACATATCTGCAAAACATTTTTGTTATTATAATTATTATGATAACGCCATTATTTTCATTTATTTATATTGAAGTACATGTTTTTATTTAACGACATATGTATGCTTACATTTTAAATGTATGTTCAGTTCTATTTTTAAAACAAAAGAAGGCTCTAGTGTTGTAAATTTAAGGTTTGCTATAGCGGAAATCTAGTTTTATCTCCAACTGTAATTCATTGACCGTACCAAGGCGGAATCTCAACATGTATTTGTGAAATCGTTTAATAAATAGAAATATTAAAATAATATTAAGTTTATTAAATTTTTAAAGTTTTTTTTATTTCTAAAAATACAAAAACAGTTGAATCTAAATGTGTGTTGCGCCTTGTTGTTTGGCATGTTTCGTGGCCTTACACCTGACATAAATCAGCTAAAATCTGTCCATGTATACTTGGTTACCAACCATACAGAGACGATAGAACATCCAGCAAGGGCGAAGGTGTCCTCCTTGTGGTCAGTTTTCAAGTAAAAAGTTTAAGGAGGAGAGCCATAACTAATTGCCCAGATTTTTCATGTTCAAAATCAAGAATTCACGTTGAAATCATAAAAGTAAAATGTTTTTAAGTTATCATTTAAGTTATTAAGTTAAGTATCATTGTCATAAAACATAACAATAATTTGTAATTAGTCTTTTTAGGTAAAACATCAGATTTTACACGGTTGAGGAGAACTCCTAATATATATTAAGCATATACCTTTCATACTCAGCCATATTCAACTTCATGCGTAGACGGGTGACATCTTAGAGTTGCAACATTAATAGTGTGCCCAAAAAGACATTAAGTAAACCAGTTATCTTCCCAAACACACTCCATGACACCATTCTCTGAACTATAGAAAATCCTAAATATATTCAGGTCACAATCAGAAGTAACCTCAATTGGTCATCTTACATAAAAACTATCATAAACAAGGCCTAAACAGTCTGAAAATTCATCATACTAAATGTAAAAACACAATACATCCAACGAAAAGAGGCTGCATACAGAACAAAATTTATGTACGACCCAAGGTCTAATATTGTTTAATCATATGGCACCCATGGCTGAAACACCTCACACACAGAATTAAACTGGCTCAAGGGTCATCCGCAGGGTATGCGTAGAGCACACCTGACAGTCCGCAAACAGTGTGCAGAAAGTGCTTTGAACACGCCAGACGTTGCACGGGGGACCTCAAACAATGCGTAGAGAACTTTAGACAGTGCGGAAACAGTGCACTGACAATACACTAGCAGTGTTACAAACATTCTCATAGAGTTAAATTGGTCTACTCGCAACGCAGAAATCAATCCAATCACATCATGTTTTACAAAATACATAACAAACAGATCTGTGTTATTTACAGTCATCTTACAAATACACGAAACTACACATTCCTAATTCCCCACTTAAAACAAAACACCAGATAAACTAATTCTTCCCGGGGCTTTACGACTTTGAACGAATTATCGACTGTGATAAAGGATGCCCTAGTTTTTCCAGCATAAGCAAGTGGCCTGAAAAAATAATAAACATTGAAGAGATGTTCAAAGAAAGAATGTTGTAAACAATGTCGATATGTCAAATTTAAGGGCGCCGTGGCAAATGGCCCGTACAAAAACCAACACACAGAACAACACAAAAAACACAAAGAACACCAAGACGCAACAGCCATTTAGAGAAAAAAAACTATTTTTGTGTTTTTATGATCGTTCTTTTTTCATTTGACCTTTTATTTATAATTTCTTTAATGATTTTCCAGGAAATGTTGATTTACCGCCTTGGTACGGTCAATGACTTTCATTGGGATTTTAAACCAGTTTTAAGGCATAACAAACCTCACCCTTTCTGAACACTTGTTGGAGAAGAAAAAGAAATAAATGTGCATTTACTCTCTCCAACCAGCCCACTTAGAAGCTGAACAGAACGATTGGACAGTAAAACGAAGTAAAACTAAATAGAAAGGTGAGAAAAAAGAGAAATTTAAGTACAAACGTCTTCTGCCTGTTAAAAACACTATAGGTCCGTGATAAAATGGTCCAGGCTAGAAAAATTAAATGGTAAAATTATTATTTTAACCATAGTATCATTCCCTTCCCATCACTTTAGGTTTCGAGAAGAAAATTTATTATTCAACAAAAAAAAACAGTCATGCAACTCTAGACAAAAATACAAAGATACAACAATTAATGACTGTTTTATGTTAATATTGTAGACTATTTGGACTGGTTACATACTATTTAAATTTTTCATTTTCATTTGTCAATCTACTTTGTTTCCAACATGTTTTGTTTGAACTTTCTTTCAACTTATATTGGTTTTATTGAAGCTTTTCGTCGATTGTAAAGAATGATTTTACACCATCGACGCCCATAGCGCATGGGCGGCACTTTATTTCACACCTCTTGCCATAGAGTCAATTAACCCTTAAACGAACGAAATGAGTAAAAAATACCTACGTCCAGGTTTTACGATAATCTCCTTAGGAACAGACATTGGTCCTTGGCCGTAAGTAGAATATGCCAGCACACAAACAGTGTAGGCAGCGTTAGGTTTAAGATCTCTGATAGTAGCCATACGATTATCCCCTGACACGTTCTGAATTTGCCAACGGTTAATTGGTAAGTTCATGTCGGTAGTGTATAGCACGGTGTAGCCCTGAAAACAAACGATATTTATTTTAGTAGGGTTAGACTTTTGAAGGTGTGCAATGACCATTCAAATTTGTTATTATTTTGCCAGCCTGAAACTGATGAACACGAACAGCTTAACTTTAGCGATAAAAACAATTGCTGGTATTTTATCTTCATTCTGTCCTGCACTGTCCTTAGAAGAATCAAACATGTAGAGAAACCTATGTCAAAGAAATGCTGTCAAGAAATTTATTACAAGAAGAAACAAAACAATACTTTCTAGGGAGGACCATTGAGGAGTAAAATGTTGTTGATGTTATTAATAACATCAATAATGCATAATTTAAACTTCATTGATGACAAGCATCCAACAAATAGGCATAAAAATCTGTATGTCTTGGGTAACAACTTGAAAAAAGTATTTATTTCTTTTTTACCATGAAAATACGTTTTCATGGCTTAAAATTAGGGACAACGTTTGAAAGCCAAACTAAAAAAGTTGATAATAGCTGATACATGTTTCGTTTGGTGTTTTGCGTCTGTTTGTGTGTCCGTGCGTCCGGATTTGGTTTATCCAGGCCGTAACATCGTTATAGGTCGACACATTCTAATATCAGTTGGCAGAAATGTTAACATAGATAAAATGGAGTGTTGCGTTAAAGAATCACATTCATGCCATAAAAGGTGTGGTCAGGCTTAGAGGTCAAATGTCAAAAATGGTCAAGATTAAGTTTGCCTAGTTAGGACAAAGCTCCAGGCCAAGCGCCATGAAACAAACCAAACACATCGGCAGTGTAACCGTACCTGAATAATGCCATTCGGAATCTCAGGTTCCTCCCATTCGACCACAATGGTTTCCGGGTCGTGTGACTGAACACGAACATTCTTAGGGGGTGATGCTGGGGCGGCTGGGAAACAACACCAACAGGTTGTGATACATACATGCATGTCTGAAGCTATACATAAAATATATTTTAATCGTAATTAATTTCATTTAATTTCTTAAATTAATACTTATATTGTTTGCATGCATTTTTTAAATGTAAGTTCGTGTTGAAGGAACACAATTCTTCTGTTGGATATATGTAACTAAAAAAACTACATTCTATTAAAGATGCTATACACGTGTGTCTTGAACAGAATTGCTTATTTCTTAATTTTGAATATATATTTAAGCAGTGAATCCAAAATTTTCAATATGAGAAACTGACAAATACAGTTATCCATGCAATTTTAAATTTTACAAACGTAGTTTTGTTGAAAACGTGTAGGCAACAAGTTGTACTTTTTTGTTTATATATCGATCTATTCAAAATACAAAATGTCTAGCTAGACAAACGACCCAAAAGTGCCAAATCAGTATCATGAACCTATATTGCTCATATAAGACAATGCTGCACTTGCGTTAAATTTCTTACACTGAAGCTTTAAATTTATTTAAGCTTGACTTGAGGAATTAGAACATCTCCTGAATTCTACATATTGTACGATTATGCAAGAACGTTATAATTACAATTGTTGCACAAATCCGCACTCATATCTATTCCTTAAAATGTAATTATATTGCTTTCACTTATATAATATTCATGTCCATATACAATTTAAAAAATCTTACTTTGTCACAGTAGCCGTGTAGTTATATAAACAAACAATGTATTACCAATCACAGTCTGGGACCCACTTGGCTCTTTGGTGCTGATAATTTTGGGTCTGCTGTGATCACCATGACCTTTTCGTGTGTGCGCCTCGACAGTAACCTGATACCGTGTCCCAGGGCGTAGTCCTGTTATAACCATATCAAGTGTTCTTCCGTCAGCGGTGTCCCTAACTTCTTCCTTGTTTGTTTCAGGCTCTCCGTTATTATCGACGATGGTGAAAAAGACGTGGTAACCTTCAATTAAGCCGTTATCCGCCTGGCCCTGCGGTGGGAGCCATTCCACGTATATTGTGGTAGAGTTGATCGCATGTACTTGAACGCTCTCGGGTTTACCTGGTACTGTAACGGGTTGTTGTTATAAAAGTGAATGGTGTGAACTTGAACGATAAGAAGAACACAATATAATGTTACAACAAATCATTGTTGTTCATATTCGTCATGGTCCCTAAAGGTATGTTTGAATACAATATACTTAATACTTAAAATAATTAAATGTGCACAAAATCACATTTTAACAAGTGTGAGAAGATAATGGTGCAGATACAATGCAACGTGTAATGAATCTGCAATAAATGTAATGTGTAAATAACTATGCTTAAATATTATAAATTTTAATATTAACACCCACAATTCTATCGTAGACACACAGAGATAAATATTTTCTTACTGAATTCTTCAGTTCTCTGACGGATAGTTGATTTCTCCTCGGAAAAAGGGTGAATGCTACTACTGGCCGTTAACTCGATGCTATACACCGTGTTTGGAATAAGTCCTGTAAGCTTATACTTTGTAACTGATTGGTCCAGTGTATGCTCTTTTGCGTGTGATTTATCGGCATTGTGGTAATAAACTCGGTATGTGATGACGCTGTCCATGTCTATGGGTGGGCTCCAAGAGATTTCAATCTCAGATGCACTCACAGTCACGACCTTCAGGTTAAGAGGTTGTATGTAGTCTGAAAATTAAAGATTTGTGGAACAGTGATCGTTATTCATTAACTCTATAATTGAAGAGATTTAAAAATTGTTGAAGTACAAACGTATTTTGAAATTAACGTTCGCCTTTTGTCAAGTAGCTGACACATTGTATGTTTATCTGTAAAATATTATTTCTCCATTTTCATGAGTACCTTTTTGTGAATATATTGCTGTATTTTCTAATCTAATGTTTCTCTTTGTAGTCATTCATTGTAGTTGCTCTTCATGTTTTTGTTAGAAGTGCACACTTTTTCAACACTATATATTGTTTTCGTTAGTATTTATTTGGACCTTCGGAGATTTTATGTTTATATGTTATCAAACGAAATTTACAGTGATTCCATAAAAAGTTATTGAATAGATCCTGAAATGGAGCGTGTTTAGAAAAATGGTCTTTGAAACCTTTAGTATAAAGATATAAGTAATTAATTGTGTTTTGGTACTGTAAACAAATCATACGCCTTTCTGCACATATCATTGTTCTTTGGCTATATCTCAAACAATATTATACAGACTACACCATGACTTACATGGTCCTTTGATAATCTTCATTTCATTGAACTCTGAAGGCGACTTGTAATGTCTTTATTGCCTTTAAGCTTCCTTTGAATTTGTCTTGTTATACCAATAAACAGCTTATTACCGATATGAATTTGATTACAGTTAATTTTAATCCATTTGCTACACCTTAACACTCGTATCCTTAGAAAATTGCGAACTTGTGACATTTGAGAAGAAATGTAATAATTCATGTAATAAGTCACTACTTCGCATTTGTACTAAAAACATTCTAAGAAACGCTGAATTTCCTAGAAATAAATGTAGCAATAATTCAAAATAGCTCGGGTTTGTAAATACACTTACTACAACAATCATCTTATATATGTGCGAGCTTAGTTCTTATCTATTAAAGAGTGTATAAGTAGTTGCGCACAAAAGTTTAACTATAAATGTATGGAAACCCAAGTGACAATGAACAAGAAAACCGGTTCAAAGAAACATTTCTTTACATTTAGCACAACTACATGTACCAACCCTGGTCAAGTTAAGTTTTCAGGAACAGTTGCACACATCCGCCCGTCTTAGAGGCCCCAAACCCTTTGATACGTTTATACACGAAAGTACATTAGACACTTTTACACATTCGAAAGCAATGACTTGGTCTTCAATCTTTTATACAGGAGTAAGAATTAAGCTTCTTTTGAAATGGACTTTTAGACCAATAAATATCTTTTTACAGATAGTAGACTTTGTCCATTTGCTACGCTACACACTAAAACTCGTATCTTTATTTACTAATGAACTTATGTCATTTAAGAAGAAATGTAATAACCCAAGACATGTAATTAATAACTACTTTGCAATTGTGCACATCAAATGTTTTACATCATTATGTAGTTATATTTTACTGACATATTTAAGCATAATTAAGTAATTATTTAAGAAAATGTAGCGCAAATTGTAGCGCAATTCAAAGTTATAAAAAGATCGTTTAACAGTAAAAAAGTTGCGTAACTTTTTCCCTAAGTGTATGCAAGACAATCGTACTTATATTTTTTTTTATTCGCTAAAGTGTTTTGTTCAAAAATCAATTACTGATAAGAAAAGACACATATTGAGGGACGGTGTACTTTTTCATTTATATAGGATATGCATTTTTACTTTCGTTTCATTCATGTTTTAATGACTTATCATGTATGTTCTAAATTAAGTTGTAAATATTGCATCTGCAATGATGTTACTTAAAGGCATTTTAATATGAATCCCAGAGAAAGAATAAGATTAAAAAACAAACGCCAAAAAATGTCTGTCAGGTTGGGTCGTAAATTAGAAAGTAAAACACTGAAAATCTATTATTAAATTTTTAAACGTAATGAATTAAATCATCGTATTTACAAAGTTGTATAAATACCTTCGAAGCGTTTGTTTGTTCTTTGAAGAGTCAACTGTCGTTGTGTTAATGTCAATTGATGTCGCAAACTAACGGGTTTTCTTGTGTTAAAAATGTTTCCTGAAACGCTCATAAATAAAACGTAAGATTTTCTTAAATTCCGTTTTTAACATAACTTTAGACGAAACTGACAATTCACAGTAAAATTTGCAAAAAAAGTTCAAAATACATGAATTTATGTGTCAAAAATGAACTCATTTTTACAATTATTTAGTCGGCAATGTTGATATACCTGAATCTTGCAGAACTAACATACCTTTTTAAACTCATTATTCATTGTCCTGCAACTTTAATATTGTAATAAATGGATTTTAACTTTGCAGAATGAAAGATTGTGTGTAATCTTAACTTTTTCACTGTGTGTTATTTTACCCAGATTGTAAAAGTATATTCTGTGTTTTACATGTTAAGTTACAAAGGGGACATGAAAAAATCTAGTCGTGTTAATAATATCAGAACAGCCTTTCCATTGTGTATACTTGCCCTGTTTTATAGCTTATTAATTTTATCATTTAACAATATTAATGTTTTTTATAAAATATTTTTATTAAATATTAATGTATTACAGTGTGACATTAAACAAAATTTGAACTTTGATTTATAAGAATATAAACTTGAACTCATTTATTTTTAAAGTCTTGTCATGCGAAAAATATTTATATTTTGTTAATTGTCTTTTTTCATTCATTTATATGTTTATTTTGTAATATGTCTATTTCTATATTAATAATATGTTCATTGAAATCAGCTGCTTTGTGGTTCCCTTTATTGATAACCATATATGTTTTGACTGACAACAGAGATTAAAAGGTGGACTAGGGAATGTCGGCAAAGTGTCAACTACTGAAATCCATCCAAGGTTAAAAGCTGATGTGGGGCCGATACGGAAATGCAAGGCGACTCGACATCGGACCAATATGGTTATTTGATATGCAGCCGACATCGGTCCTTCATCGAACCGTGTTGCACATTCGATATTAGGCCGACATGAGAATGTCGGCTAAGTGTCGCCTACTGATATCGGACCGAGGTAAAAAGCCGTTATCGGGTCGATGTGGAAAAGCAAGGCGGCTCGACAGCGTGCCGATATGGTTGTTTGACATGCAGCCGACATCGGTCCGACATCGAGCCGTGTTGTACACCCGATATCGGACAAACATGATAGCCGATGTCGGCCCGATGTAGAAAGGTATATCGGCCCGACATCGGACCGATATAAAATGTCTGCTGGGTTGGTACGTTCAATGACTTTCATTGGGATTTGAAACCAGTTTTAAGCTATAACAAACCTCGCACTTTCTCAACATTTTTGGAGAAGAAAAAGAAATAAATGTGCATTTACTCTCCCCAACAAGGCCACTTAGAAGCTGAACAGAACGATTGGAAAGTAAAACAAAGTAAAACTAAAACAGAAAGGTGTGAAAAGAGAGAATTTTAAGTACAAACGTCTTCTGCTTGTGAAAATCACTACAGGTCCGTGATAGAATGTCAAGGCTAAAAAAAAAGGTTAAGTTATTATTTTAACCATAGCACCATTCTCTTCCCTTTGCTTAAGGTTTCGAGAAAGAAATTCATTATACAGCAAAAACGTAACGGTCATGCAACTCTAGACAAAAATACAAAGAATAACATTAATTAATTACTGATTTAGGTTGATATTGTAGACTATTTGGACTAGTTACATACTAATTAAATATTTCATTTTCATTTGTCAATGTTCATGACTTGCGCATCAAGTTGAAGTTCAATCTACTTTGTTTGCAATATGTTTTCTTTGAACTTATATTGGTTTTATTGAAGCTGTTCGTCAATGGTTATGAATAATTTCACACCATCGACGCCCCTAGCGCATGGGCGGCACTTTATTTCACACCTCTTGTCATAGAGTCAATTAACCCTTAAACGAACGAAATGAGTAAAAATATACCTACGTCCAGGTTTTACGATAATCTCCTTAGGATCAGACAATGGTCCTTTGCCTATACTAGAATATGCAAACACACACACAGTGTAGGCAGCATTAGGTTTAAGACCTCTGATAGTAGCCAACCGATTATCCCCTGACACGTTTTGAATTTGCCAAAGGTGAATTGGTAAGTCTATTTCGGAAGCGTATAGCACGGTGTAGCCCTGAAAACAAACGGTAATTATTTTAGTGGGGTTAGACTTTTGAAGGTGTGCAATGACCATTCAAATTTTTTATTAGTTTGCCAGCCTGAAACTGATGAACACGAACAGCTTAACTATAGCGATAAAAAGACAATTACTCGTATTTTATTTT
>Ga0224511_10000580_pt1 | contig 18219 bp, 7 predicted proteins | sample SF_May12_sed_USG_2_FD_169988 | JGI IMG/M metagenome (GOLD analysis project Ga0224511, IMG submission 169988) | Sediment microbial communities from San Francisco Bay, California, United States - SF_May12_sed_USGS_8_1 | ecosystem: Environmental > Aquatic > Marine > Sediment | place: USA...
GTTATCATATGGAAAATAAAGTGTTTATATGCATTCATTGTTGTAGTTATCGCCTAACGTGTGTACACATCAATATACAGTAAACACCTATATAAGTAAGTAAAGTTGTAAACCCCTGATGCTTTGATGTGTGACACATGTGTAACACATTACCATACTTTGTTTTGTCTTATCCTAGCTCCTGTCTAGAAAAAAAAACTAAGAGTTAATTGTTACAGATTTGATAAAATGAGTGAAATCTGTGTCATGAAAGTATACTTGTTTTTTACCATGAGTTCCATCCAGCCAAGTCTTATAAGTCTATTACACAGTGCTCACACCAAAATTAATTACTGAAGTTATTATTTAAGCCTGAGCATGTAACCAATATACTATAAACATTATGAGGTAATGTGTAAGTATATAACCAGGCAATGGTAGCTCTAGAATATAATTCCAATTTGTTTTGAAACTATTAAGTTTCATTAGACATATTGAGTCCTTTTCATCAGTTTAGTGACACACATGTTGCCTTTTGACAATAAACAATAGAAATCCAGTTAGGAAAACATTTTTATTATTTTAATTTTTCTAAGGCTTTGACAATTGAAGTCAATTACATGTACATGTACATGAATAAAACGTAAAATAACACAAGGCTTTGATAGTAATCAAGCAAGCAATACAGGAGTACCCTACTGGTAAAGCGGACGGGCGGAATGACTTTACTTTTAAAACAGTTGTGCTCCAGATGCTCAAAAAATGAAAAAGTATTAAAATTAACGGTAAATACTGGTAAAGTTATGTTCAATGGAGAAATCTTTTATTACTGACCCCTTAATTTAGTTGAAAAATCGTTGGTAAAACATCGTTTTCTTTGCATAATCTACTGCGTTACTAACGCAGTAGCTGTTATGTATAGAAGGAATATCCCTTTGGCAGAAAAGTGAATTGTCTGTTTTCAAAGCAAAAAAAATATGAAAATACGTAGTTTTTTTATTTCTAACAACTACTATATATATTTGAAGAATTATTTTGAAAAAATTGTAACTAATGATGGTTAAGTATATTCTGGAGCACAGCTGCTTTAAATTATAGAAATGCATTTACGTACACAGTGAACTTACACATTTACAAGTTAAGAATACAGTTTTGCAGTTGGTCAGCAACATTTGTACTATAATGTAAAGTTATGAAGGAATATAGCTTTCAAGACATTTTATATACTAATTTAACTTATGTTTCATCGATAAAAGGTGATTCTTTAATGAATGAAACCTCTGAAGCGTCCATGTTTAATGGCAGCAAACCGTGACCCTCTCGACACAAATACGTGACATAAGATTCACTATCGCCACAAAAACAGTGACAATTAATAACAAATATCAGACTGAACCAAACCAGTTTAGATCTTTACATATATATCTTTATATATACATATACATATGTACTAAACAATGCAATACCGTGTCTAAATTTAATAAATACTTGCATAACTAAATGGCAATAAATAAAGTCTATGACTTTGGTTGCACAGTTTACCTATTGTCATTTTTGTTGAACATATTTAACAAGTAAATAGTTGATTATTTATTATTTTTTGCTTTTTGAGCACACATTCTTAGTTATATCTTAATAACAAATTATGCAGTGAATAAATAACTTACCAGCTAATCAGAGATTCAAATTTCTTGAGGTATACTGTAAACAAATTAATTACAAGCTAATTTTTTTCAGCTTTAACAGGTTGACATCCACAATTCTCTGAAATAAACCGTGACTGTATAGACAGGCTTCAGTGACAAAAACTCAACAGGCATCTTTCTATCGTGTGACCGAGTTGGACCCCCGTGGTTTCAGTGTCAATGGCAAAGCCTTACACTGATTTTAAGGGGCAGTTTATTTTATGAATATCAATCATGTACACAAATAATAACCTTTTAATGTTAAAACAACAAACAATCATGTTGAATTCACATGTACATAAGTACAATATTATTTAGTTATTTGAAAATTGCCATTTTCTTGTCATAAAACATAACAACAGTTTGTAATTAGTCGTTATGTAGCTTAAACAATAGATTTTAGGTGGGCCAGCATAATTCTAAAGAAACGATGAATATATATTTCACTCTTAGCCGTACTGAACTTCATGCATAAATGGAGGGTATCTAAGAGTTTTATAAGTAACATATCAATAGTTTGTCCAATTTTACTGATAAAAGGGAAAAACATACACGCCAGTTTTAGTTCAAAATGACATACACTGTTTACATTCTACTTCCTCTCCCACTGTTCACCAAAACTGATTTGCCTATTTATATATAAAATCATTGCATTTATCTACAAAATGGTATAAATACCTTCAAAGCAATTATTTGCTCTATGAAGAGTCAATTGTCGTTAAATTTTGATATCGTAAACTTACGGGTCGTTAAATTTTGATATCGTAAACTTACGGGTTTTCCTTTGTTAAGAATAGATGTGTGCAACGCTTATAAAAACCATAGGATTTCCTTAAATTCCGATTTAAACAAAATTTTATGGAAATTTTAGTAAAGCGGTACCCACGAAAGAAACGAGAAAATAATTTGTTCAGTAAAAAGCTATATAAAACAGTTTAGAGGGTATTGATTGACACAAATATCTCGCGCGCACATGCTTTAATGTACTGTTATCTTGTTTATTGCGTTCCTTGTTGTACCGACTGTTTTGCATTAAAGAGGTCCATTTTGTCCTGGTTCAACGCTGTCGAACAGGTATACAGGGTTGGTTTTGGCAATAATTCTATTTATATTATGGTCAATGGTATTAAAAGAGGTTTGGGGTGTTTGTTCGCGTATACCTGTTTTATAATTTTGCTAGATATATATAAGGATAATGATCCCTGAATCAATTAAAAATATGCATACGTGGTACAACACTTTAGCAAATAGATTTTCATTGTCTAATAATGTGGTTTCAGAGTTATGGTACAATACCCCGTAAAGTCCAGGTCTTTTTTGGTATTAAACAAAATAAAACAAATGTCAGTTGCGCCATGGTGTTCTACGTGTTTTTGTGTCGATCCATGTGTTGGTTTTTTGTACGGGCCATTTTGTCATTGTGCCCTTAAACTTGACATATCTACATTGTTTAAAACATTCTTTCTTTGAACATCTCTTCAATTTATATCAGTATGAAACAAGTTTTTGGATTATACCTTGCACAGGTAAGATATAAGGCCTGGATAAATATTCAAACAGTAGCATAACACATGTACTTGTTACTGATGGTCTTCGAAAACAATATGTATCAACATGTAAGACAGTAGAAAATACCCTGGGTCTAAAAAGTCGCACACAGGGTAAGGTAACCCCTTCCCTTTGTTATACTGGTCACTAAGCATCACATCATACTAGCGTCAGAACAAATAGATGCAAACGAATATAAATTTAGTTCTTATGTAATTATAGATATATCAATTTTTAAGTTAAGAAATACACATACTATGGCTACATGTACATTACATCGAATTAAGCACTCACCGCCTTCTGTGTTAAATGTGTTCTTTACCAAGGTAGGCAATGCTGAACGGAATTGTTGTTCTTTATTTCCTTCAGACAAGCTTTCTAAACTACACTCATTTCGAAAGGCATTCATCTGAGCGTCGGATAAACGACATTCTACTTTTGCAAACTGTAATTAAAATTATATTTTTAATAACCGATACTTAAAACATAACAACTAAATCGATATCGTTCGCTTTATTGATCATTTTTCGAGTATATCATTATGATAACAATTATTTAATGAAAAAACATAAACATTTAAGGCACCTGAGTAACAATATATTATTAACAAAAGTAAGAGGACCGTTTAAAAATATGCTAAATTATGAGTATTAAGCGGTTAAACCTGAGTAATAGTATATCATTAAAAAATATTATAGTCCGAAGTGTACATCGGTCATATAAATACACTTATATTACACATAATACATAAAAGAATTAGCATTGGATGTCAACAAGTTTATTGCACTTGATGTATATTGCATGGAATTATTAAAGTTTGTAAAATACCTCCAAGCAGTAGACATTTGGTGCCATTAAACTTGTTGATATTCACTGCTTTTTTATTAATGTTCATGTTTTACGTCTATTAAATAGGTAATTTGTTGGGTTTTTTCCGTTTGACGTTAAATCACGTAATTTATTATTAAGATATGTACACAGTTTTTACAAAGATACTGCTTGGTTTCAGAATATTCAGGTTTCTTTATAGTCCGGTTTTGTGTATGTATAATATCACCTGCTGGATAAAGGTTTCCATGTTTCGAAGGGCGTAGATAGAGGCTGCCAAGCGTAATCTAAGCATTAGCATCGTATCACCGTTGAGAGAAAATGAAACACCAGCAAATGGGCAGCGTCTTTTAGCCTTGAAGCCCTTGGTGTTGTTGCTACAATATAATTACTACGTATAACTAATGTATCGAGTATTATTTATTTATGTTATAATGTGACACTCATTCTAACAACGATATAATATTATGACGAGGACCAACCACATTATTTTACATTGGAGCGTTCAAAATATAAGGCTCAAAACTAATTTGGTAAGGCCATTTTGTTTAATGTTTGCAAACCAAACAACTATATGCACACTTTTAAATCGCAATTTAAACATTTTATCTTTATTGCAAATGAATGACATTTTACACGCGTAATACAATAAGCACATAATATCAGATGCGTTTAGTTGTCATAAGGATGGTAACAGATATGCCTTACTTAAGCAAGTGTTTAACGTCTAACAGTTCCAAGATAAATGGAAGAGGCAAACGTTCATCCTTGCTGAATATCTCATAGCAGGTGTCCACATTCGTTTCGTACCCATTTGCAAAATCAACCATTAACGCAACTAAAAGTCTTTTAGCCAAGTTTTCCTGTAAATAAGAAGCACATGACAGTTATGTATAATTGAAACCTGCATACGGTTTAAACTGCTAGATGTAATGCTACAGTTTCAATTATTAGTCGCCGTACAATTTGAATGATCTGCACCTTTGAATATAATTAACCCGGCTACCAGACGATTTTCATATTTTATTCCTTTGTGGTAATAAATGGTACCCGCGCCGAGCGGCGTCTTTATTTTCATAAAAAAAGATAATATTGGCCGATGGGTAGCTAGGCGCAGTACGGTGCCCTACCGATCAATTCGACTATTTTCTGCACCAGTTATACAATATTAAACGGACTGCAGGTCTTACGTGCAAAATATCATACAATTAGCCACTATTCTTCACAATGACACACAACGAGACAAACTCGCATACGCCCTCCACACACATATGACTTCGATAGAGGTGTTTTCGTGAAGTCAGTAGACGAAAGGAAAGGTGTCCGCATACAAGAAAATGAAGATTGATATAAGAGACATGTCTTCTCTGAAGAAAGCCTTCACTTAAAAGGGAACCATTCGCTACGTCTGGGCACCTTAAATACAGCATTGTGTTGATATTTGTTGTGATGGAAAGTGCCCGGACGTTGTAAAAGATACGGAGAATTAACGTATGTCCGGACTGGCGTCGTTGACTTCGAACGACTTTAATGTTCACACAAAGTAGTACTTTGTTGTTAAATGTAAAATTCGCACGTACGATGTGTACGTACATACTTAACCATGTAACTATGTAATTGTTGGTTAGTTAATGATATTTTTGAGACACAAAACACTAAAAACCTCAACTTTGGAGAAGCTTTTTTGAGGAATAACTTTCGTGGTTGATTAGTTCACAGAATGACGTTTATCATCCAGTGAAGTAACCTCTTTTACGAAATTTATAACAATTTTGTTTACATGTTATCTTTTTTGTCTGAAAAAAATATTTCAAAAATATATTTGGCTTTTCCAAATGTCATTTCAGATTTATTTTACGTTTACTTCAAATTCACATAACAATCAATGGAACAGCCAGAAGGTGGGATTGTTTTAGACCCACACATTTTTTTGTAGTATGTACACTGGTATTTTAGAATCTGGTTGTTGGGTGGAACATCTACGCTGAGTGGGGGCACACTAAACTCGTTTCCTTGGCAACCCATGCGATTTATATTGAAGGACTGCAATGCATTACATTGTCAAATCGTGGCTATATATGTATTTAAATCAAACCAACTTGGGTCTAAAAAATAAAAATAAATGTTTTATAATATGTTTTTTATAAATTTCAGTTAATTACACAATTTGCATAATTATGAATATTAATTAGAAGTTGAAATAATTCGTTATTTCTTCTAAACAAGTAGACATTTTGTTGCATACACAAGCTATGTATCAACTAAATGTCTCATTTTGTATAAAAATGTTGTTACATATATATTATATATGCTACAAATAATTACTAAAGCCCCTGTCACACCAAACGGCGATGCTACAGCGTTTGTACAGCGTTCTTAAAACCTGTTAGCTGTGGGGTCGCCGCGAAATACGACTAACATATCAAATTTGCCAGTTATAGCGTGTACACCACGTCCTCACGGCGTCCCTACAGCGTCCACACGACATTTCCACATCGTCTTTACAGCGTGCATGACGCTTCTACGGCGCGCAAGTAGATGCTGCAGAGTAGTCACGACGCGCACAGCGTTTTCACGGCGATTATAGCGTTTAAGTTTTTTACTTATTTATTATTTTGAGCAACCCTTTTTTGTAAACATAGTGACCTATTTTTACTTTTCAAAGCAATTTGTCATAGAATTTAACAGTTGTTTAAATCTTTAAAGTCACACAGGACTTGCAACATATGTAGTAACACACATATACTAAGTAATGTACATTAAATAGCTTTTATAATGATGTGTTTAAGTTTAGGTTTAGTTTTGTTAAACAACTTATTATTAAAATAAGGACACGCTATGGTCAAGCTCTAATTTGTGTTAGTTTAATGAAACGTAAACCATTTGCATTTATTATAATAAATACTTTATATATTTTAATACATTTTATGATCACTTGTTTTATTATCAAAATACATTCCCAACGCCTACTCCAAATGCAGAATTTAGACGGCGTCTTTACAGCGTTCACGCGGCGCGCCCACAACGCGCCCACGGCGCTCTAGAAGACCCTACAGCGTTGACACAGCGTGCTGTCTAACACGCTGTGCAAACGCCAAGCCGCGGCGTTTGTTTTTAGAATGCTCGAAATAAACGCCGCCGCATGGCGTTCTAGGCGATTGCAAAGCGTTTCCACAGCGTTGCTGGCGTTTGCACCTCGACGATTTGTTTAAACGCTGTAAAGACGCCACTCTGGTGTGACAGAGGTTTTAGAAATGCAAAGAAGCCTATTTAATGGCTTAAACTGACAAAATGGTGGCAGGTGTGGTAAATCCGGGCGAGACACAATTCCGGATATTGCATAAATGATGAACTACTATCAACGTAATTTTATTAATTCTTAAAAAAATTGACGGCACTAAATATATCTTTAGTTGTGAACTTTTAATAATAATAATAATAATAATAATAATAATAATAATAATAATAATAATAATAATAATAATAAATGTTGTCATGATTTCTTTGTGCTGGCTGGTTTGAGTTGGTTTATAAAATACAAACATTGATTGCGACGATAAATCAATTATTATAAATGATTCTTTTAAATTTAAGTCAAGATAATATATTGTCTTTTTCTACTTATAAAATAATAAAACAACAGTCATATTGATTTCTTGTTTAGTATATAAAAACAACCTGATCCATTCAAATGTTGTTCTGTGCAATAGGCACCTGTTTCTCGTGTTTTATATAACCAAACTAATTTACAGCCATAGTTATTGTGTTAAAATGAAGCTTGATATAATTCGTACCATTTATTTTGACACATTTAAGTAATTTTAAAACCTTTTTATATTTTCGTCATACGATATTCAAATAATGCTTAATCACATTCTTTTTGGGAGTCAAAAACTTGTTAGGTAAGTTTGTTTTGCTTACTTTGTATAATTTAACTTGCTAAGTTATACAACGTCCGTTTAACATTCAACAAGTGGATTCCTGTAAACACCACATAATATAGGTCTCATAAATCCTACCAGGAGGACCAATGAGGACCAGTGGTCCTGGCAGCACACAAACTACATGTACATTAAAGTTCAAGTCTTTACTTCAAGATGTTTAGCGATGAGCCAATTCAATCGATTAAGAGTAACGAGTGAAGTAGGGAATCTTTTAATGCCAAAGTGAAAACGGAGGTGTGAGCCAAACCTTAAAATAGCAACATTCTTATAAAAGAGGTAAATTTCTGACGTAAATAATGTTTTCCCGTAATATTGCTGAGAACTAATGTTAACGTAATTCATCGATGGATGAACTCCTATTCGTCCAGTAAAGAATATTAAAGCAATGGAAATAGATGTGTAAATATTACGTGTTGGACAAAAGGAAATTAAGCGTGACATTTACAAATCATAGTTCGGCGGCCGTAAGGTGGGAGGGGCGCTGGTGTATCGTAGTATTTATTTTTAAGTATTATTTAATTTGGCATAGGGTAAGCCATAGTTCGTGTCGTGTGTGTAGCCCTAAAGTCCAACGTTGCAAAATAACAGTGCATCTTCATATAGGTTGATAGAATATATTAATATGCCTGATGTTAGCCAAAAATACTACAAATCTAGTCATATTCAAAGTGGTTTGTCGTTCCAGGGAATATTGGCTGAGGATCGATACTGGATATATTCGTAAACATAAATTAATTGACTGGCAAAAGTAGTATAAAACATTTAAATAACTTCAGGCATAGCAATTGATAACAAGAATATAAATTTAAAATGTAAAAAGCATTGACTACAATTTGGAATATCAGCCGATGTTAATTCTACACAACATTATAGCAGTCAATACAAATACGTTCAGAAAAAAGTGTTTGTGTACCTTTAAAATATCGTCCTCCCGCCAATTGATTCTGTCAAGAACTGTGAATAAAATTGAAGAGACATTTTTGTTTTATGCTTAAATAATTACGTATAGAACACGAGATAAAACAAACATACCACTGTTGTATATTTAAGACTCGGTCTTTTACGGACATACATTTGTATGTTTAGTTTAATTAATTTTATACTTTTTGCAATACATGTTAAATATAAAACCATTCAACCTAAAAATCAGCGAAAGGGAAACATCATAAAGAAGCATATCTTGGCAAAATGGCAGCCTCTCTTTTGAAGCTGTTTATCAGTGGTAATAAAAAATGCCGTACAACTGACATCCCTAGCGCATGATTGGAACTCTATTTTCAAACAAAAAACAACATAGAATCCATGATCCTAGATGATCACAATGGTGTAGTACCAGACACCAACCTGTTTTAGTCACTTAGTGATGTGCAAGTTGATCTAAGCTAACTATGCATAGATTACTGACCTGGTAATTCGTTTACGTCTTCTAATGGTAACATGATCACTGATGCAGCATCCTTAAACAAAATTGTAACGAACCGAGTTATTTTTCATGATCCATTACATGTCCTTCACGTAAAATCAAACTAGATGAAACACAAATTAACTGTAATGCTTTGCCTCATCAAACGTACACAATCATCACTTAAACACAATAAAGGCAGTGAATATATATCTGTATTTTAAGTACTTTAACAATGGCAAGGAGGCTCATATACTTATATAATCCATCCATATCCAGGTTAGGACATTGTAGTAAATTCAAATATGTCCAACTATGTCATTGTTTCATACACTAAATTAATAAAAACTATTTTTTTAAATATGACATTTCAGGACAATCTACCATGCTAGTTTCACTATGTTTGCTCACTTATATTACCAACACAATGCAACACATCGTTGGCTTCATATTGTAAATATATAAGTATCCCCCCTGTGATAGAGTAAATAGTTCAAAGGCGAGACATATTTTTAAATATTTTTATATGGTTGAAAAGTAAACATAAAAAACTGCGTGGAAATGAGGAAAATCTTGATTATATTTAAAAAAAGAACATATGGGTATTTCTACTATTGAATGTCCATAATAGTGTCCTTATCTCAATCAATTGTAAACATCCCACCCAAATTAATAATGTATATACGGCAAATGTTGATAATTAAAAATCAAATAAAACAACATTCAATGTACAAGTCCGAAAGTAATCGTAGATCAACCTTTTCGATTTGTAGTTGTTGATTTGCACGTCGTCGTCTGCGACAAATAACGAGTATTACCGCTGAAACATTAACATGTTGTATCAAGGAACAGCAAGGAACGGCGTTAATATAATTAATAAAAGAAGAAGACTTCATTGAAATAATGTGATATATTAAAAAAATAAACCATGTTTAACATCTACACTTGTATGGGTTTTTGTAAGTTTCTTTCCTTGTAAAATGGAAAAACAGAACATACAAACCTGAAGCGGCTATTATTACTATCAACACTGTCAACGAAACTACTGTTATAACGGTCATGTGATTGCTTTCTTCCCCCTTGCCACCTTGAGCTTAAAAAGAAATAACAACCTAAAAATGACAAAACATTATGACTCTCCATATGTGTGACACAAACGATGACTTAGGTGAGGGCAATAAAGTTTTTCAATCTTTACGATTGTATTTTCCACTTTAAAATGAAATCATAGTCTTATCGACATATCACAAAATGAGCATTCACATGTACTGTTTAAATGTGTAAACATCAATACATATTAAACAATAAAAACCACATATTTCTCAAATTAAATTTAATTTGTCCAAAAAGACAAATCAATTTGGTTCAAAATTGTGTTGACGTCTTACATTCGAACCTATTCTTGGACAAACTTTTGATGTTATACTTATTAAACTCTAAGATGTCCTCTGTTAATGCCTGAAGTTAGATAGGCGAAGTGTGAAATGTATATTTTCAGTACATTAAGAGTTCTTCTGTGTTTTGGCTAAGCAATAGGTAATTAACATTAATTTTTATTATTGAAGACTGGTACTTTTGAGGTAACATAACACTATTTTACTTAATATTTTATTTCAGTATGATTTGAACATGAACAAATGACTTAGTTGTGCTGCTTTTGGTCGTTTCGCTTATTAAATGAGATGGTAGTGTCTTGTTAATTAATAACTGTAAGCAAATTTAAACAGAAAAAGAACAGTATTAAAAACAACATGTGAAGGTATGGATATTTCAGAAACAATTTACCTACCGCCCTACCCCATATGGATATGGGTCGGTGGATGTGCAACACACTAAGTTATATAAAGGGTTTCGCGGGAGTATCCCATTTGTCCTGGATTAAGATTTTGATAATTCTTCGTATACAATGTACCAACAGCTTATGCCTTAAGTGAAATATAAAATAAAAACATTAGCTCGTTGGTCTTGTGTCGCTGTTATCGTAGGATGTAAATCATGCTTTTTGCCTTCATATACAAAACGTAGTATTAAACTTAATTAATAAAAAAGTAAGAAAAACTCAACATATAATTGCCATGTCTATAACTATGTTTTTATACATTGATATATTTTACTTGAAAATAGTGTAAACCATTTTAGCAATTTAATGAATTTGAGGGAAATTTATATATTTCTCTATCAACAGCTGGATTGACACATTTTTGACAGTAAAATAATATCTGACATTTAGATTTAAGCGAAACTTTTAAAATGTGTAAATCAATATGTTGTTAAAATAAAACATAAAAATGGGGGTTACCGCACTTTTAAATTTAAAGAGAAATAGTTAAAAACAGAATTTACCCGTTAAGGCAAATGTGATAAATACTGTGTACATGTAGCTTAGTTATGTGTTATACCACAAACAGTATTTTCAAATTGTAGAAAATAACTTTTTGTATTAAATTTTGTATCCTGACCAGTGATCCAAAAGTACCAACAGCTAAAACCCTGAAAAAAGTCCAATCTCGGGTGCCTGATTTAGTAGCCACAGTGCTGCTTTCACAGCAAAAAATCACCCCTAAATAATAAACTCCCACAATGCCCTTTACATCCCAGTACTTCTAATAGTTCGCAAAGTAAAACTAATAACATATGCCAGTCAGCTGATATTTTGACCTTTAAAAAATGCAACATAATTTATATTGCGATTCATATTGAGTTTATACATTCATAAACATTATCCAAAATCTAGAAAAAAATAACCATGGGAGATGAGAAAATAATAAAACTGCTATATTAAATTTTCATTTAGCGTTATGTGACAATACACATACGCATATTGTTAAACATCATTCACATGACTGTGTGACATAAACAATGGATATTACCAAGTGTTGGCTATGTAGGCACATAAAAGCATTAAAATGTAATACCAGTAATTTATTTCCAATAAAAAGCGTTACTGACTTTTTAATAAGCTCATAATCATCTATAGCATTTTACTTCAAAATGAAACATATGTTTTCCATAATATAAACTTAGCAGTACATTGCTTGCAGTTTTCTGAGAGATGTCAAATTTTGTCAAAATCTTGACAAAGGTATTGCAATGGGGCATAAAGCAGTCAATATGTCAGTCACATGCTTTAGGTCGTTGGCTTTGTCCTGTTTGTTTGTCGCATATATTTTTTCAAGTTTGTGCAACACAATTTTTATACTTCTTATGTGATTGAGATGCAACCTGATAAATTTGTGGCACGATGAGTTCACTGTGATGTATAGTAACAAACCTAAGAAAGAATTTCCCGGGTAGCTCAAATGGTAGATCACCTGACTTGCAAGCAGCGGTCGTAATTTTGATAACGGCCATGGGTAAATGACTTCTGGCCTGTCGACAAATGGCGATCTAGACGGGACATTCACAGGTCTGCCATGGAGTTGTTTTAGTTGATGTTGCAATAGTTCTAAGAAATTAGAGTACGACTTTCAACCGGGTGTGCCTACGACGTTGAGTTTATTGTCATCGTGATGCATAGAAACAAAATTAAGACAGAAATGTAAGCCAGAGTAGCTCAGTTGGTAGAGCACCAGACTTGCAAGCAGGGGTTCGTGAGTTCGATCCCCGCCCTGGCTAAATGACTATTCCGTCCTATCTACAGTAATCTTCTAATTGTAGATGTACAAGGCAGATTGACTCAAACAATATAGATTACGATAAAAGGTTAGGACAAATTCAACATAAGGTGCCCGTTTAAATGTTGCCATCCACAACTGCAATTACCACAGTTTGAGCTCATATTTCCAGGTTCAGGAGTGAATAGGCATGGACACATATCTACAGCCAATTTACAGGGGCTGGACATTTGCCGACTAACGACTAATGTCGTTAAAAATGAATTTTCCCCTGGCAAATTGTTCATTCAAACAGACCTGTGATACACTAAACTTAAAGTACTAAATGGGGATATATACTGATTCCCGTATGGGAATGTCAGACTGTTCGCTAAAGCAATACCCTTCAACCCAAACTTTGCTTCAAAAGTATTTACCCGCCAGCACAGAATGTTGGTGTGGAATGTGACATCACTGTTAAACGACAGACAACTGACCAAGGCTATGATTCCGACTTTGAATAGATTACAAGTTAAAAGTATTGGTAATGCCATACATGTTCATTGATATACACTTGTTTTATGCGTTTTGTGTAGTATTTTGGTCCTCAGGGATTATGGTTTGTATTTGTGTACATTTGACACTAGGTCTGCTCATGCGGTAGGGCGTGTCAGTGGCGAGGTATCTTTCTTTTCTGTTGATGAACAGCTTCAATAAAACCGAGGCTGCTTCTTTCTCATTCAGGCTCAATGCTACCTGAGGGCTTTCTCTTCTATCGTCTGTTACCTCCTTTAAATGTTATTCAGTCATATTGTTGACATAACAATACCAACACTAAACGGTATTAAGCCGTTACTGTCAGATAAATAGAACACAAATGAAGTTTTTTTGAACCTAGATATGAATTTGTTTTTAAGGTATTTTCCATGCTTAGATTTTTCTAGAATTTTTACATGTTATAACCAATAAGTATACGGTATAAAATCAAAAGGTTTCATTTATGATGCAATATTTTGAAGGTTAGGTCCATATTTGTGGTAGACTGACTGGTCTAATATTAAGACTTATATCAGTCAAATTAAATACAGCATGGCTGTGTAAGGAATTTACCATTTTCCGATGATGATGAATTAGTAGTTAATTCATAAAACCCGTTAACGTTGGTGATATTTATAACGTCTTCGCGCATCACGTGTGTAGTGGAAGCTGTCTTCATTTTTGCAGAGGTGTTAAAAATGTTTGTGATCACGCGTTTATTTGTATCTGCAAAATAAAACAAGTGTTGGAAGTGATATTAAGTTAAAATGTGAATAGGTTATATAGTTATACAAAAGCTGTTCGATAAATTCGTGTAATTTTGCCAAACAATATTTTAAGTTTTATTGATTATTTTTGAAATTTGGTAATGGTATAACGGAGACATTTTGTTTGTACGATCTGTTAATGTATAAGTAGAAGTTACTCAATGAAACTGATTATGGTTATTTTGACAAATAAATCCGCAGCTCCTTGTCACAGGAATGTCGACATTTAGGGGTACAAATGTATAAGTTGTTTGCTCTAAAAAACTTATAATGTTTAAAACCCTGAGCAGGAAAAATGTATTTTGTGCATGTAAACTTCATGTAAAACATTGCAAATGTGAACTCTTTTATACCGACACACAGTATGGTTATAATACTAATTGTATGAGTCTGTAATGATTGGATCAAATTGAATGTAGACTTCATGTAAATTGAATGAGTCATGGTTAATGCATATCGCATACATGTAAATAACGAGGCAAAAGTTGGTTCCAAGAACTAGTAACTGTGTATATGACCAAACAATGTTAGTTCGTGTGCGTGCGTGCGTGCGTGCGTGCGTGGGTGTGGGTGGGTGGGTGGTTGTGTGTGTTGTTGTTGTAAATGACATATTCAGAAATATTGAAATACAAGTTGTATAATTGTAACATTGTATATGGACAATACTATGTTTGGTTCAAGAAAAACATTAATCAGTTATGGTTGGATCAATCGGCAAGAGAAATGTCTCCTGCAAATCCAGTTTATAATATATGTAGATCAGTCTGCGAATTAGTCTATAAGCCCGAAGCCCGAGTCGAGTAAACGGCCGGTCGGTCGATTAGAATTGTATACAAAATAGCCCGACCGGTCGATTTAAATTTTTGGAGTAAAATTCTAAACAAAGTAACAAATTTACAAAAATACTCATTGTGGAGTTATTTGTTCGTAATAAAACACAACCAAAATTAAAATAAGTGCAAGTCGACGCATTTCTATAAAGAATTGTATGAATTATTACCACAACAAACATTTTGGGCTATTTAAATTTCAGTCGGGCTATAGAAAATTATATTTGAATAGCCCGAAGGGCTATAGTCGAAAAATAGTTAACGCGAAGACTGTATGTAGATATATGTAGATAACATAACATGATGGCAATCCAATCGCAGATAAATATCGGAGCAGTTTGCTGCATAAATCTATATGTTGGACAAACCAACGGTCGACCGACCGCTGGACAGAGTGACTTATACATAAACATAGTCTGTATTTAAGGGATTTTACCTTTATGCAACGAAGAAGTAGTAGCCGTAGATGTATTCACTTCCTTAAACCTTTTTGTTATGGTGACATCATTAAAAGCCGCGTCTTTTCGATCAACACATGCAGTACTAGCTTCCATTATGTTCACAGATTTGTCACCTAAAGATGTTATTATAGCTGGATATGTATCTGTAATATATTTTATTTATTTATTTTATTCGAGTTAGTATCTATTATGGTTAGAATTAAAAAAAGATCAACAAAAGTTCCATGTTAATTAGTGTACAAAAAGGTGCATTTTACACACCGTTTGAGCATGTCTTCTCGTGTACACACGCCTCAGCATAGCCAAAGAAGGTCATTTTTCCTCCATCATATTTTGCGTTTTTTGCACACATGTACAGCAGGTTACTTTTACAAGCGCCGTGCTTTGATTCAAACTTTAGGGCAGCACACTGCCAACTACAGGTACCAGCCGTTGGACAGCGGTCGTTATAGGTGATGTGTAATTCATCTCTACACACTTGAATACAGTCATCATTCAGCCCCTCAGTGGGGCTGATAATACTAAACTGTAATAGTAAAAAGGGTGCAAAATAAATAGAACAGTAATTAAACGCTCTCAAACTAAACCAGGGCATACTTCTTTGTTATGTTTTTTTTTTTCGTTTGTCAAAATCTTGCTAATAGCATTTAAAGGAACCTACACAACTGTGCGCGTATGCTTTACCACTTATTAGTATTTTACGCTGCCCAGAACAACACACGGTTTCGGATTATTAGTATTCAGTCGTCGTTGAACATCATAAGGCCAGAAACATTGACCTCCATGAATAAAGTTGTTACTAAGCAAACAAGTATAACTTTAACTAACGTTTATGCTTTCTCAGAAAACTAATTGTTCTGAACATTAATTGTTGTTTTACACAATATGTATTATTCTAACCTCAAACAAAAGGAGTTATATGTAAATTAACGGACTGCATCTATTTTGTAACAAGAACTGACACCTTGTCAAAAATACATAGTCCTGTTATTGGAACGTGCAATTGTCTTCAAATGATTATTTTACTATTATTGTGCAAAATATCTTACCAAACTTAATTTACAAATTATGTTCTCTGATAATTTGTGGCTGGCCAAATTTGAAATCACCTGAATGTAATTATGTATTTCGTTTAACTGGCTGACAGACAGTCATTTCTATTATTAATAGCGACACGTCTTTTGATATTATTAATGTAACAATATGTTTTACATTTAAACATTATTTCGAGCATGTCAGATGTTCTCATAAAAATATGTATTGTTTTTAATATATTGGCCGTTTTGCATGTTTTGTATTTACCAGTAATGCATATACTCTTTTCAAACACCAAATTATCCTTGCACAATTATACGTTTACAGTATTACAATTTAAATCTTAAGACCTGCCTATAATGTCATGATATTAGCATACTTTTTCAATGGGATTAGTGTTAAATAATTTCTAAGATACTCAAAAAATATTTCGATGACTTTTTTGTAACTCTGGTTTTGCCATTGCACATTTCACTCAGCAGCCCTTTTTGGCCCGCATTATTCATTTAAAATTGAAGAAAGACCAAAATGAATGTTTCACTTTATCAGCGCGTAAAATATTTTCGTTGTGAAAATTACGCATTTAGGCGGTGGTACAGTAGTTTAATACTTGTTTAAAAGAAACTGTAGCGCCAGCCTTTAAACAAATAATATAGTAGTCTGAATATTGCGTGTATACATACCATGATGAAGAAGAATATGCACATAAAGGCATACACGTTGCAAAAAGCTCGACTGAGAAAGGCATGTCTTGAGTTGTCCTTAAAAAGAAAATCAAGAAATGTACTGAAACACATACTCAGTAGTTACCAAGTCAACTGTTATAAACACTTATAATAAGACGTGCAACTTACAAATATTTATTGCTTTATTCCAATCCAGCACACTAATGTAAAGTTCAATAAAATAGATCTACCAATTATTTATTGCTGCCAAAAATTCGTACTTAAATTAAATGCGACTCATTCCACAGAGTAAGGAAATATATACATTATTTGTATATAAATTATAAATACTATAAATCCTATCATATGAATTTGTATTTGTTTATATTAAGTTAAATTAATATTATTTTATATTTAGAAAAAAAAACACAAAAAGGTAATACAATTTTAATCGAGACAAAAATATAACTCACCATTTTAATTGTCTAATATCTTCTTTCATTAATGTTTATATATTTTGATATCTGAAACTAAAAAGAAACATAAACTTAGTTTCACATAATCATGTTTGTACCGTTGGTGCATAAGAAATCAATGACATTAACTTTTAAAAGACGTGCCGCACTTCAAAAGATGACATACATGTACATGTACTCTAGAGCGTTTAAACAGTATACATGAAAATGAGAGGCTTGGTTGCACTTAGTATCCTTACTTATTCATTCAAGGATAAAATGTGTTGATTATGTTGAATTAGATGTACGCGCAAGGTACATTCCTGTAACGTTATAAGGAGTTTTGGTAAATCCTTTATGTCAACTTCCCTATTTCTCAGTTCTCATAGGCCCTTCTCAAAATTTATGCATACCTGGTATTCCAATAATCAGAACGAGGCGAAATGAGCACAAATGTAAACACACTGACCACTGCTATCTGGCCAGATAA
>Ga0224511_10000581_pt1 | contig 18194 bp, 14 predicted proteins | sample SF_May12_sed_USG_2_FD_169988 | JGI IMG/M metagenome (GOLD analysis project Ga0224511, IMG submission 169988) | Sediment microbial communities from San Francisco Bay, California, United States - SF_May12_sed_USGS_8_1 | ecosystem: Environmental > Aquatic > Marine > Sediment | place: USA...
ACACATGGCATTTAGTGAAAACAGATTCGCATGCATGGCGCGTGCCGGTGTTGTTATAAAAATTGCGACTATAATACGAAATTGAACTATTTAAATGCGATAAAACTCGGAAACGGTCATATTTCATTATAAACGAATACAATGATACATTTAGTTAATTATCAAATAAAATTATTGATGAAAATATTACTTACAAACGTAATACAGACATTAAAATTACTGCGCATGTTAAATAGAGTGGGTGGGGTAACCATGACCATACAATATCATATACCGTTAACTTTCATCATGACATTATTTTTGTTGCTAATCGGTTAACCGGTAATTTACCGGTAAATTGGATCGGTTAACCGGTTAATAAATTAATAACCTTTTGCATCCCTAGAAAATACCATTGGAATAGCCCAAAAGGGCTATCGTTGAAAAATATTTAACGCACACACTGGTTGTTCCTCATGTATGTATGACTGCCCGCCAGGTGTGTGCGTGTCGGCTGGACCCGGACTACTTTGTACATGTATGTATGTGTGCCGGCCAGGTGTGTGCGTGTCGGCTGGACCCGGACTACTTTGTACATGTATGTATGTCTGCCCGCCAGGTGTGTGCGTGTCGGCTGGACCCGGACTACTTTGTACATGTATGTATGTCTGCCCGCCAGGTGTGTGCGTGTCGGCTGGACCCGGACTACTTCGTACAGACGGTGCTGGAGAGGTTCCACGTGAGTGACTGGCTGTCGTACCAGGGGAGCGAGGGGGCAGGGGCACGCGGCGGGTACCGTCTGGAGAAGGAGCAGGAGGTGGCACTGGTGGAGGCCGCTCTGCAGTTCCTCACCACCCTGCTACACGTCCGCACTTACCTCGGTAGGGGGGCTTTATGCCCGCACTTACCTCGGTAGGGGGGCTCATATAATCTGACCATACATGGATTGTTTCCCATCAAATTTTCATCTCAATTGCAGGCTTGCATATGAAATTTTCTTTTAATAATCTGACCATACATGGGTTTTTCCCATCAATATTATAATGTTATTAATTAACTGTATTCATAATGGTCTTGGTATTGGGCTGAAGACAGTCATATTGGGCTGAGGCCGGAGGCCCAATATGTCTGTCTGAAGCCCAATACCAAGGCCAAAATGTTGTTCTCTAAATCATCTTTACCTTAGCTGGGCATCACAAATAAAGTATATGTTAACTGCCTTAATATGACCTCTTGTGTCAAAATGTAAAATCAAAACAAGTTACTCTAACCTCCAAGTATTGAGGAGTGTCTAAGTTCCCAAACAATTCTCTACAACAATATACATCTCCACTAGGAATGGACTACGGCTGATTAATGCTACTCCACTGTATGTACCAAGGTCCTGTATGAAGGAGTGTCAAAGTAACCCGACATTGCCTACCACTGTATCTATATCCACCAGGAGTAGGCTAGGGTCCATTGATGTTAACCCACACAGTGTATCTCCCCCCAGGTATGGAGGAGTGTCAAAGTAACCCGACATTGCCTACCACTGTATCTATATCCACCAGGAGTAGGCTAGGGTCCATTGATGTTAACCCACACCGTTTCTCCCCCCAGGTATGAAGGAGTGTCAAAGTAACCCGACATTACCTACCACTGTATCTATAGCCACCAGGAGTAGGCTAGGGCCCATTGATGTTAACCCACACAGTGTATCTCCCCCCATGTATGGAGGAGTGTCAAAGTAACCCGACATTGCCTACCACTGTATCTATATCCACCCGGAGTAGGCTAGGGCCCATTGATGTTAACCCACACAGTGTATCTCCCCCCATGTATGGAGGAGGGTCAAAGTAACCCGACATTGCCTACCACTGTATCTATATCCACCCGGAGTAGGCTAGTGTCCATTGATGTTAACCCACACAGTGTATCTCCCCCTAGGTATGGAGGAGTGTCAAAGTAACCCGACATTGCCTACCACTGCATCTATATCCACCCGGAGTAGGCTAGGGCCCATTGATGTTAACCCACACCCTGTTTCTCCCCCCAGGTATGGAGGAGTGTCAAAGTAACCCGACATTGCCTACCACTGTATCTATATCCACCAGGAGAAGGCTAGGGCCCATTGATGTTAACCCACACCGTGTATCTGCCCCCAGGTATGAAGGAGTGTCAAAGTAACCCGACATTGCCTACCACTGTATCTATATCCACCAGGAGTAGGCTAGGGTCCATTGATGTTAACCCACACCGTGTATCTCCCCCCAGGTATGGAGGAGGGTGAGCTGGCACGACTGGAGATGGCCACCCTGCTGTTTGTGGCCGACCGCCAGCACTCCCAACTCATGGACCTGATGCCGGAGCGGTCTGGCATGACGGGTCACGGCAAGGACCTGTTTGAGCCCACGCTCCGGGACATCTCGCACTACAAGGCGCCCAACTTTGAACCGGGCGGCGGACTTCAGCAGGGCACATATGTGCCGAAAGGTCAGGATGGTTGTACAGTGAACTAAATTATTCTGAGAAATAGGGAAAGTCCTAAGGAAGCAAAGTCTGCATGAAGAATAAATCAGCCTCGGATTTATTGAAGCTGTTAATCAATGGTAATGATAGATGCCACATCATTGACACCCCCTATCGCATGAGCAGAACTCTATTTTTCAATGTAATCAACATACAATCCATGATCCCATAGGGTAAGTAACTTAGACATAAATTTATAGATCCCTGTTTTCACCTATTCATTTTTCAGAAAGGTAAACAGTTACAGTTTTATCCCAGAAACAAGCTTTACACAAGTTGCACATGGCAATGTATGTTACTTATTTATTATAAGTCAAAGTAAATGGTCAAGTAATTGTAAGGGAACCATGAATTTATAATTATGTAACATAGGTATTGTATGCCGTGCATTTTAATTTAATCCTTTTTTACTTTTATATGTTTTTGAAAAGGCATCCTTGAAAATACAGTTTTAGCCTTTAAAAATCCTTAAAGTTGTAAGTGAATATCTGTGTGAACAATGCTCAGGTACAGATAACAAAAAACAAATGTATAGTTCTATTCGTCCCATACTTGTGCTATATGAGCCCCCTGTGTGTTTGCAGATGAGCTGTGGGAGGGGGAGTTTGACCCGGTGCACGTTCTACTGAGGTCCGTCTACAAGAACGACTTCCAGTCCGCCATGGACAGATACTCAGAGTTGTGAGTAATATCATCTCAAGTTTGGTGTTGAATTGTGTTCAACTAGTTGTGAAAAAATGTCTGTTTAATGCCAACACAAACAATCATGAAAAAGGAATTCCTGTAATTCTTGTTGTTTTTTTTTTGCTATGGGTATATGTTATAATGAAATTACTTAAATATGCTAATTAATGAACATAGACTGAAAAAGCCAAAGTGTATTTTTTTATCATTTGGAAAATAGGCATCAGTATTATTTCGTTGTGTTTAGCTGGCAGGATAAGCAAGTACTTTCCCTGACCTAAACATGTATATAAAGCAAGCTAAGATTGACCATTAGTTACTAAAATATGTTCAAGAATATTTAATCCAGTCTGCGCATTAATTATTTTTAGACAATAGCCCTTCAGGCTATTTAAATTAAATTTTCCATAGCCCGAATGAAATTTTAATAGCCCAAACCTTTTGTTGTGGTCATAATTCATACAAATCATATTAAAAATGAGTTGATTCGCACTTATTTCAATTTTGCTTGTGTTTTCTTACGAACACATAGTTCCACAATTCGTTTTTATGTTAAATTGTTTCTTTATTCAGAATTTTACTTCAAAATTTAAATCGACCGGTCGGGCTACCTTGCATACAATTTTAATCGACCGACAGGCATTTTACTCGACTCCGGCTTCGGGCTTATAGACTAATTCGCAGACTGATTTAATCTTGATTATTTATAAAACTAAGTAACATGCAGTTGTCTAATATCTTATTTTACCGTTACAACAGTTTACGTAAGGCGGGTCACCTGAAGGGTAAGGGTCAGCCCTGGCCCCCGTTCAAGCCCCCGGGGCCGGTGAAGGAATGCTACAGGGCCATGTACAGAATCCTTCACTGCAAGACCATGCATGCTCTCATCTTCACTGTCCTGCATAAGGTAAGCGGGGGTTCTAGGGCAAGTCTTTACAGGTTGCACTTAAAGTAAACCATTTTTTATCATCTTAGTGTACATGCGTTTATTTTTCGTGCCAATTTAGAATTTTACCAAGCAGTGGAAAAAAAATATTTGAACATCCAAAACATCCCGTGATGAATTGGTCAAGAAATGGTTTTATGGACATTTGCCTCATTCTTCTAAATTAGGTAGAGCAGTTTGTTACTGGCTTGAGTATGTGCTTTGAGTACTGGTGGCTCTTAACGTTTTCCAGAAAGTGTAAGTATGTTGTGACATAACCTCTGCGATAACTATGATCTTATCGTAGACAAGTGTAGATAACTTTTAATTAAAAAACGTTTCCACAAACAAACAAAACAATCATTTTCATGCCTGTTGTCATACCATACAAAACCTTTTCCTTTATGTTGTATGTAGTAGTTATCTGCCCCTGTTGTAGGTGTTGCGAGATGCCGCTCTGCCTGACAGCCTCAGTTTCTATGCTGTTCATCTACTTGAGCTCACACTGACTGTTCCCAACCCAGACAACACTCGCAAGGTATAGCATGGTGTCACTTTTATAGAAAATTAGCTTGTTGTGCACACATTCTGCTAAGGATATTAACCATAATATGTACAGGGTTTGATGTGGCTAAAAATCTTTTGTGTTATTCTATAATAAACTGAAATAAACTAAATTTTCTTATAAAAGTCTACCTTATGTTTTCAAACCGCTATTAATACCCATGATATAACAATATCGATGTAACACTATTGGTTGAAATCCATCTCCTCACAGACGAAGCCATCTCCAGCCAGTGTACCTGACCGCAACTACAGGGAATGGTGGTCCAGTAACGACATAACGTCCACGGTCCGGGAGACAGTCCGCGAGGTGGAGGTGCCTCTAGTCTCCGGGGTTCCAGCGGGGATGCCCGGGCGCGCACCGGCCATGGGTTCCCTGTCTCTGGGTCTGGACACCTCCCTAGAAGAGATGTTCCACCTCGCTCCCAGTGCCCTCGCAGGTAAGCTTTAAGAAACTGGTTTTCTCTTAACTGAGGCATTTCTGCAATAAATATTGCCAAACACCTTTTGACCATGAAACCTTGACTCCTTTCTCTTCTATCTACAACATTTTGATATATATTTTATATTGGCATTATAAGTAGCATTATTAAAATGCCAACCTATATGGAAAACAGTTTTATTTTTTAAATTCCAACCAGTTTGCTGGAAAGGGACTTCTATTTCCAGGAGCAAGTGGACCCATCACAGCCGCCCACTCGGGTCAGATTCCGTCTCTCCTGTCGTCCATCTCCACGACGACCACCACAGACCCACTCACCCCGACCCTGCTCAACGTGCGCCCGTCCACCAGCTCCACGCTACCCAAGTACGAGACCCGTGGAGTGAGTACCGAGCCCCAGCCCAGGGTGGAGAAAGTAGCCGTCAATGAGAGCTTACTCACTATTCTATTCAAGCTTCATTCAAAGCTATCTGGGAAATCTAACTCTTACGTGCCTCCATCAGTGTCCAGTGGTGTGGGTCACAGTTATGTGGCTTCTGGTTCTAAATCGGAGACTGGGGCCAGTGCCTTCAGTGGTACCGGTGCCAGTGGAGGCGTCAGTGGTGCCGCTACAGGAAGTGGCCCCGCTGGGCCGGCCCGGTGTGGAAGCGGGGAATTCTACGTAGCTAAGGTGCTGGACCAGCTGTGCCGGATCAGCGTGGACTGCGCGCGCGCCGTGGAGGACATATACCAGAGCCACCGACCCCGGGACTCCGCGATGCCCTCATCCAGCAAGAAGGGCAAGGCTATGGATCCCGAGACAAGGTCCACTCTATTTTAGTGTCTGAATTTATTATTTTATTTTAAATTTATTCTATGTTGTATAATAAATGTTATATTATTTATCACACTTTTTATTTTACAATAATCATAACATTTATTTGTTATTTGAATCTTGAAACCTAATAACCAAAAAGTATTAGTTTGTGGGCAATTAAGTTGCTGGTTTATGATTAAACTTCTTATAAAAGCTTTGTTCTTATAATGATTGTTCCACTTCTTCTCTTTCTTGTCTTCATTTAATACCTGAATGATTGAGACCAGGGCCAGTATTCATAAAACAACTTAAGTCAAATGTGTATGTATCGTTCAATACTATTGGCTCGTTTCGATGTTACAAATATTCTCATGTGCTAAGTCTAAACATTTTTACTTAAGTTTCTTTATGAATATGAGCCCAGTGACCAGTGTTGTGTGTGTTGCAGGCGTCGCAAGGCGCGGGAGAGGCAGCAGAAGTTGATGGAGGAGTTTGCCTCCAAGCAGAAGGCCTTCATGGAGCAAGCCATGGACACGGAAGGTAGCACCTCTCACTAGTTTACCATGGGAATGGACAGTTCCACAACTGTCCATCATGATCCTTTATAACAGTACATGGCAAATTTTAATCCAATGGATTATGGATATATTGTCAGGTGACAATCTGACCTAGTTTATGCAATAAAAAGCGTAATTCCTGTTTGTGATAAACCTTATCACATGAACAATGGATTTCAGCAAATGTGGGTGGGGATTAAAAAATTGTGGAACTATGCAATGCATAAATTCATTGCTGGCTATAAACCCTATAATCTGTTTATCTTAACTGTAGATTACAGTAAGAATTTCACCACAAGGTAGTTGCTAACAATAGAACACATGGCAATGTTTGTGGTTAAATCTACTGTTACTCAAATTAATTGTCATGTTAATGGATATATCAAGGTGTGAATGAAAAGTTACTTGTTTACAAAAATAAATGCCGATTAAAATTTGAAATATCCTGAATACTGTTGAAGTTAACTTCAATAAAAAAATTATGCTATTGAAATTGAACATTTTCTCAAGTCACACTAGTTGTATTTTTGCTTAATAACATAGCGATATGGATAAGAAAATGAGGTAGTGTTTAATCAATTGAATTTTGAACTGTGAATTTAGACTCTAAGCTGTTAAAGTATAAAACTCCTTCTAGCAGAATTTTGCTATTTTTCTTAGATGTGCAGATAAGAAGTCTCAACATTGTTTAATATTAATGTTATATATCATACACTGACTATCGTCTAGACTCGGAGCCGCTGAGTGGGTCGGCGAGCAGTGAGAGTATGGGCGGTGACGATAACATGAGTGACAGCGCCACAATCGGTCCAGAGGAGCTGTACGACTGTGTGATCTGTAACCAGACCACGCCCTCCACCCCCGCACGCACCATCGGCCTCGTCGTCTTCCTACAGGCATCCAGTGGTAGGGCCAGACAGAGCATGACACTCTGGATAACTTTTTTTCCTAAATACACATCATATTGTCAGTAGATGTACAGTACATGTAGGCCTCCAGTCAGAATATTACACTAAGGACTACCACTTCATTGTCTAAATTCACATCAAAATGTCATCTTATAGGTATTTTGTTGAAGGTGGAGCCTTGCTTAAAAATACATCATTAGTTTTGTGAGGATTTGGTATTATGTCACTCTTTAATGAATGTATGTTTTGGAACTGTGGATAAATTTAAGAAAGAAATAATTCATTTTTCTGTTAAAATAAATGAATATCTGTTGGGATTTAAAACATTCTAAACAATAATAAAAGCATGACATAATAATATATTATGATCATATGTACTGTACCTGTCTTTTGTTACAAAATAGGAAATTGTCACAGAGTAGAAATGGTGTATTGCCTTCCAGTGTTAGGCCACCGTCCACAGACGGACACACGGAAGGTGCTGTCGTTAGGCGACAAGACGCGACAGAGGATTACCATGTGCTCCCGCGTGCAGACCAAACGACTCGAAACCCTCTTCAAACACTTTGAAGAGGTAACTACATCATGATTGGTTAACACTGATTGAAGTACAGAGATTGAATGTCATGATAGTTATGGCTTGCTCATTACTTTTTAGCTGGCACATTTTTTGTTACATTCTATATGAGATTGGCATGTTGAAAAGGCGTTGTACATCGTAAATTTCTTTAGAAGTTTCAATGAATTTTTCAAAACAGATTCTTATCAATTCTAATAAGGCTTATATATGCAAGAAGTTTTCTGAAGTCAGATATATTATGAACTATAAAGCTTAAAAGACTATGTTTTAAAAATCTGCTACCGTTATTTTCAGACATCTTGCCAGACGTCAGTGAACATTGGCTGGGAGGGTGGGGTTCTGGTTCAGACGTGCGGACACTACCTCCATCTCGACTGTCACACCTCATACGTCGCCTCACTACTGGTAAATCTGTCACACCTCATACGTCGCCTCACTACTGGTAAATCTGTCACACCTCATACCTCGCCTCACTACTGGTAAATCTGTCACACCTCATACGTCACCTCACTACTGGTAAATCTGTCACACCTCATACGTCGCCTCACTACTGGTAAATCTGTCACACCTCATACGTCGCCTCACTACTGGTAAATCTGTCACACCTCATACGTCGCCTCACTACTGGTAAATCTGTCACACCTCATACCTCACCTCACTACTGGTAAATCTTTCACACCTCATACGTCACCTCACTACAGGTAAATCTGTCACACCTCATACGCCGCTTCCCTACTGGTAAATCTGTCACACCTCATACGTGGCCTCACTACTGGTAAATCTGTCAAAACTCATACATTGCCTCACTACTGGTAAATCTGTCACACCTCATACGTCGCCTCACTACTGGTAAATGAATCTGTCTCACCTCATACGTCGCGTCACTACTGGTAAATCTATCCCACCTCATATGTCGCCTCACTACTGGTAAATCTGTCACACCTCATATGTCGCCCCACTACTGGTAAATCTGTCACACCTCATACCTCGCCTCACTACTGGTAAATCTGTCACACCTCATACGTCGCGTCACTATTGGTTAATCTGTCACACCTCATACGTCGCCTCACTACTGGTAAATCTGTCACACCTCATACGTCGCCTCGCTACTTGTAAATCTGTCCCGCCTCATATGTCGCCTCACTACTGGTAAATCTCTCACACCTCATACGTCGCCTCACTACTGGTAAATCTCTCACACCTCATACGTCGCCTCACAACTGGTAAATCTGTCACACCTCATACGTCACCTCACTACTAGTAATCTGTCACACCTCATACGTCGCCTCACTACTGGTAAATCTGTCACACCTCATACGTCGCCTCACTACTGGTAAATCTGTCACACCTCATACGTCATTTCGCTACTGGTAAATCTGTCACACCTCATACGTCAACTGGCTACTGGTAAATCTGTCACACCTCATACGTCACTTCACTACTGATAAATCTGTCACACCTCATATGTCACCTCGCTACTGGTAAATCTGTCACACCTCATACGTCACCTCGCTACTGGTAAATCTGTCACACCTCATACGTCGCCTCACTACTGGTAAATCTGTCACACCTCATAATTATGTCACCTCGCTACTGGTAAATCTGTCACACCTCATACGTCACCTCACTACTGGTAAATCTGTCACACCTCATACGTCGCCTCACTACTGGTAAATCTGTCACACCTTATACGTCACCTCGCTACTGGTAAATCTGTCACACCTCATACGTCGCCTCCCTACTGGTATATAGGTGGCTGTTCTGCAAGTAGAGCTTATACTCTGTGTTCTGTATATTAAAACTCTAATTAAGATCTATCAAGTAGAAACATTTGCATTGACATAATTTCAGCTGTGCTTCAAATGCACCAATGAATGGTGTTAAAAAGAGTATTTCCAAATTTTATATATTTCGCCAACTGCTACCAGCAGAAAAAGGGTGTTTTATACAAAACTCATGTTCTAAGTTCAGCGTTTAAAAGTAAATCTAGATGATTATGTTTTGCTAGTAAAAGCTTTAAGAATTGGTTCACTAACCCCTTAGGATTGTCTTGAAATTTGAAGAAAAAAAGTCAAACAAAACCAAAATGTGTTTGTGTTTATGAAGATCTACTCTTCACCTACACAGATACGTGACTTATTATTGTCATTAAAGGGAAAATTACAATTAGGGGCGATTTCTTCACATTCATGCTTTGGGAAAATTTGTTATTTTTGCCAGTTTCTTGCACTGTAAATTAAAAAATTTATGGGCCACCTCAATCTACAAATGTCCACCTTCTGTATTTCAGGGCCAGGCGAGCCACAACGGTCTGCAGGTGGCCAAGGGAGAGTACTCGTGTCCACTGTGCGTGCAGCTCTCCAACTCCGTGATCCCCATCCTGCCGGAGGAGAACAAGTACACGCTCACGAAGCCCGTGTCCCTTGACCAGCGACAGATGGCCCTCGATATCGCTGACATGATGGTCAAACGCCCCATCACACCGGTATGGCTAATAGTTGTGGTTTTATTTAATTTTAATTGAGTTTTTAAGAAAAAAAGTCCTTATTTTTTTTAAAAGGTGAAAATTGCGCCATTATGAGACTTGTCTTATAAACATGTTGTGTTTGTAGTATTAAATTTTATAAGTAAATCCATAACAACTTAACTACTTCTGACCTTTTATTCACAGTTATTCGACTCTTATGCCATCTTATAAGTAAAACTTTCAAATTGGCCAGTTAACTTATAAAATAAGCAATCATTTATTCCACATGTACAATATATAATATGGAATTTTGTATCAATCTCTCCCCTATAGTGACCTATAACTTTTTACACCATATTCATATAATTATCCTGGTACGCAGCGTTCGCCGGTGGTGACAAAGGCGATGGGCAGCATGATGGAGGATTTGACCAACGCCACGTACGCCATGTTCAAGACCTACACCAGCAGTCAGACGTCCGAGAGCGTACTGCTCTTTGTCTGCTCTGTCGCACGGTGAGTCTTGTTCTTTGAGTGAGATGATATTTAATAAGACAATGTGCTTTTGCAGTCTTGTGGTATTTTTAAGAGTTTTAAATTAAAAAAAGGTTGAAAAAAGGTTAATCCTAGAGCATACTGCTGTTTGTCTGCTCTGTTGCACGGTGAGTTTTATACCTTCGACGAAAAAACAGTAGTCTGAATAATCATTTATAAGACAATATCACCGCAGTCTTTTGAGCATTATCAGGGCTGGCAATACTGTCTAACCTCTGTAGAGCAACATCAGGCGGCTACATAAATTTTGGTTGCTTAAGAGGGGTTTGTTCCTCAGAGGTTATATTTAGTTGTCAATGTCACTGCGCGGGGGAGATATTTTTGGCACTCAAGAGAGGTAGCCGCTCGTAAGAGGTGCCGCTCTAGGAGGTTAGACAGTATTGCGGATTTCTGTAAACTTTGACGCGCTAAAGACCATTCATTTTGGGATAATTCATTATTGGTTGTGCCAGAGTACAATGGGTCTCATACTCATGGTGAGATTATTATTTATGAGACAAAATCTCTGCAGTCTTTTAAGCATTATGTTTCTGAGAATAAAATCTCTCTTAAACACCTATTCAAAGCATGGTTTTAAATGGGGTGAGGTCATTTTTTCTCACCAGGAAAGAAGTCTTTTTTATTTTTCTTCAGGATTTTTAAATGTTAGCATGGCAGGTATGCAACTCCTAACCAGATATGGGCATGTTTTAATACACAAGCCAGATATACATGTACTTTATGAAGCTTCACAAGATTAAGCTGATGGTATCCATCAAATACTCATTGTATAACAGTGAAGGACCTATGTGTGTGTGTAATTTCAGGACAAACCTGGAGTTGGAGCTGCTACAGAGGAACAACAACCTGGCCACGGCCCTCCCACCCTCACGCAAACACTGCTTCTGTATGTACACCACAGATCAGTGGATTTATTTAGGAGTTTATAGCTTACAGAAATCAGATGTTTTATTGCTGGAAAAGTACTAAATGCACAGTTTGTCGGTTGTATTTGAACAGCTTTTTAGAACCCACTGCAGTTTAAATTTTTTTTTTACTAAGATGACAAGCAAACATTGAACTATTGAACTGGTGTTCCTTTTCAACTCATTTATATTTATACTGCGCAAGTAATGTAAACTATCAAATAGATTTGACATTATGTAAAAGTTAAAAGAGCACAATGTCGTTACCTGAGTAAATTCTTGAAGATGTGCATTTTGATAACATTTAAACCTCTGGTCAGTTAACTGATTGGTATTAAACCCTGAGACGTGTGTTTTAACCTGCTCTAATCCTGCATCATTTTCAGTGCCACTGCTGCATGTGTTGAGCATGCACAGTAAGATCCTGACCACACGGCCATACACCGACCTCTGGTCACACATCACGGGGGTCACCTGCCAGGAGACATCAAACAGGTAGGTCTTAACAGATAATGCACAGTTCCGCTATAATTCAACCGCTTTCCCTTTCTGTACTTCTCTTTTCTTCGTGTGATTAAAGGAGTCCTGAAACAGGTTGGTTAAAAAAAGTTAAGATTGATTCAGAGTCTTACCTAATTTCTTTATTTTAAGTGTTGGTATGTGTAAACACGTTTAAGTAATTTATTTGTTATTGCGCTGGTTTTAGCCTGTTGTGTTAAAGTATGCTGAAACCATAATGGCACTGGTTTCAGCCTGTCATATTATAGTGTGCTGTAACCCCATATGCGCTTGTTTCAGCCTGACGTGTTATAGTGTGCTGTAACTTCTAGTGCTGGTTTCAGCCTGTCATGTTATAGTGTGCTGTAACCCCATTTGCGCTGGTTTCAGCCTGTCGTGTTAGTGTAATGTAACCTCCTTGGCTGGTTTCAGCCTGTTATATTAAAGTGTGCTGTAACCCCATATGCGCTGGTTTCAGCCTGTCATGTTATAGTGTGCTGTAACCCCATTTGCGCTGGTTTCAGCCTGTCGTGTTACAGTGTAATGTAACCTCCTTGGCTGGTTTCAGCCTGTCATATAGTATGCTGTAACCATAATGGCGCTGGTTTCAGCCTGTCATGTTATAGTGTGCTGTAACCGCATATGCGCTGGTTTCAGCCTGACGTGTTACCAGAAGGAGGTGCCCCTGCTGCTCAAGGATCCCGTGTCCCTCCTTATACAGATCATCCTTACCTTGCCAGCCACCCTAGAAACAGGTAAACAACTGGCAGTGTTCTCATGAATCGCATTTTGTGCATAATATTGTGACAGAAAAATACACCAAACAGCATTTAAAGTGGAAGAGTAAAATCATTTCATGAAAAGAGTGATATTTAGACACACAATGACATTTAAAGAAATTAAGTTTCTTAATGGAAACTTTATATTAATTCAAATTCGGAGAAACATAGCTTATAAATAAAATACTTCACAATCATGTACTGACCCAGCTTCTCTGTATTCAGAATACATCTGTAATTGTAACCACATGTGCCTATGCAGGTCACTACGACTACGTGGTGCAGGTGGTCTACAACATGGTGTTCATCCAGTCCCTGTGCGTGCTCACGTGCCGCTTCACAGAGGAGGAGCGCGAGGCCTGGAAGAAGAGCAGACATGTATGTCACATGAACGGACAGTTCCCCAACTGTCAATTATGATCGTTTATAACAGTACATGGTCAATTTTAATCCATTGGATTAAGGTTAAATTGCCAGGTAACAATCTGACCTAGTAAACATACAAGAAAGCATACTTTGTGTTTGTGACAAACCTTGTCACATCAACAAAGTATAACTACAGAAACAGAAGGAGATTGAAATTTTGTGGAACTATGCATTAGGGCCTCAAAAACACCCATCTGATGGCATGCTCTGTGTTTAACTTATAGTTAAAGCTTTGATTATTTGTCTCTTAGATTTGCATTTCTGTGTCTATAAAGTTTATGTTTCTTTATATTCTGTCAATCATTCTGAGTAGCAACATTGTTAATATGAATTAAAAGAATTAGGAAGTATTGCCATCCATGACCATTAAAGCAGTATGTTTAGTTAAATACGCAACTGTGTTTCTATTTGAACGTTGCAATGCATTCTGTCATTCAGATGATGCATTGCTTTAGTTCTATTTTGAAAGTTAGCAATACTGTACATATGGACCGTTCCGCAACTGTCAATCATGATCATTTATAACAGTACATGGTCAATTTTAATCCAATAGATTAGGATTATATTGTCAGGTGACAATTTGATCTAGAAAACACAAAAGAAAGACCCCTTCACAAGCCTTAACAAGATCAAAGCAAATACACCGCATTGGGCGGAGTTTGAAATTTTGCGGAACGGTGCATTTAAATGTCTGCCATTGATCTTGGCATGTAACTAGGGGTAATGTTGTGTGTCGTGCAGGATGCGTTCTCCAGCCTGGAGGGGGTGTTGAGTCACGTGATCACCCGCCTCTCCACCAGCCTGCTGTATGAGAAGGAAGACACAGACCTGCTGGCGGTGAGACACAACATTGTTTATACTAATTATCCCCCGTCGAAGTCGGAGGGATATAGATTTGGCATTGTCCGTCCGGGCGTCACAAACTTGTTGGGGCTATATCTCAGAGACTATTACAGATTTGAACAGGAAACTTCAAGGGTGTATAGATCTCATCGAGGACAAGTGCACTGCTAAAGAACCATAACCCTCCACTTCCTTATTTTAGAGTAATTGCCCTTTGTTCTTTTTTTCCTTATATCATTCAATGTTCGGGTGTCACATTGAATTATATAAACAACTTCTTCTCTTGAACCGCTAATGGTACTTTGACCAAACTCAACAGGAATAGTCCGTGGGTGGTCCCCTACCGAAATTGTTCAAATGGTTCTGATTGGTTGCATAAGTAGGTCACGGGGTCAAAAAATAGGTTTTCAAATTGCAATTTTCAAAAATCTTCTTGTCTGAAACTACAAGGCCCAGAGATTTCATATTTGGTATATAGCATGATCTAGAGGTTTTGATTAAAAATCTGAACAATTGAATAACTCATAATTTAAAGGTATATCATTCTTTTAAATTACATCATAGTTTATCATGGATCCTTAACTAAAGCGAAACAAATAGGGTACAAGTAAACCTCCACTATATCATCGAGAATGTTCTCCACAACAATTGTCCAGAAGTACTCCATGGGGTTATCTTCATCCCTTGGAAGGGAACCTGCCATGCCTGGTTCACCAGAAAAGACAATGTCTGGTTTAACTTGGTGGTCCCCCTCCTCCCAGTTCTCCAATGGGTTGCCCTGCTGTTCTAGAAGTGTTTTATATTGCTTTAATTGAAAGGAATTTTAGGAAAGAAATATAATGGATATAGAAAATAAGTACATAATTATATACATAGTTTTTTTGAAATAATAAAAAGAGTTAACTTGTAATCATTTCAAGACTATTCATATCATTTGAAAATGGCATACTGATTTTTTATTGATTTTTATGCGCCCGCCGTTCGAAGAATGGTGGAGGGGCATTAAGTGTTACCCCTGTCTGTGGTCGTGCGTGCGTGCGTGCGTTCGTTCGTCCGTCCGTCCGTCTGTCCGTCCGTCCGTCCGTGCGTATGTCTGTCCATTATCAAAATTTAGTGTCCGCTCAATAACCTTTGAAAGACTGCATCGATTCGATTCATATTTGGCATGTTGATATATGTAGTATCAAAACACAGGTCAAGTTCGATTTGGGTTACAATCCACTAATTTTTTACGGAGTTATGGGCCTTTTAATAAAAACATAGTACAAAAATTGGTGTCCGCTCAATAACTTTTTAAAGACTGCATCGATTCATATTTGGCATGTTGATATATAATATCAAAACACAGATCGAGTTCGATTTGGGTTACAATCCACTAATTTTTGACAGAGTTATGGGCCTTTTATAAAAACATAGAACATTTAACGGGGCGTCCGTGTCCTATGGACACATTTCTAGTTTTTATCTAATTTACAAAATAAAAAGTAAATAAATAAACCTCTTCTTCATCAACCACATCTCCAGAATCTTCTAGGTTTGGTTAGTCAAACCCCAGAAACTCCTCAGACTCTGAGTCAGAATCAGCATATAATTCCACAAAACAATCCATTGTTTACAATCTGTCAAAGTTGACAGACGACAGTAAACAAAGTCATGTGATCCTCAATGCAAATTGTGTCAAAACTTCCGGCAAATATTTAAGGCTAAATTACAGATAAATATATTGAAAACAAAATAAAAACACATGAACATTACAAGGCTTATAAACACCACTTACTTGTTGTCTCACAGAAATAAAATAAAAATCCATAACTCCATGTTTCTATGAGTTTATGTCCTAGAAAGAACAATTCTCAAGAGTCAGCCTCGATGTGGCCATCATGAGAATTAGACTCCCAATTTCATTAATCTACCCTAATGCATATAGCAATAAACTGTTTAACATAGGAAATAACTATTACCCTCACTCAGACACAGTTTAAAAGGTATACAAATGTTAATCACATTACCCCTGACCTCCATTGTTGACCTATATAATTTGGCAGGAAACAATAACCTCCTCCAAAAAAACCTCATTAACTTTTAATTTAAAAAAAAATGTATAAAAACAAATTATAAATGACAATTACATAATAAATAAATATTTCTTGATCATTTTGTACCAAAAATATCATTGATTATTCATTAAAACCAAAATAATCTCAAAGTAATGTGACAGGGGGATCAAGCATACGGAAAATGTCAACAAAAGTAAACGATGTGAATTTTGGAACAAAAAGTAAGTTTTGTTGGATAATTTTCAATGCTGTTCCTAATTTCGTTATTCGGCAATGGAAACTATGATCTGATAACCAAATGAGAGTATCCAACATTGAATACATCTACACAAAATGGATTTAGCATTCAATGAAATTAGCAACCATCTGGCTGTAAAATATTACGGTTGAGCACGGCCCGGGTTACACATAGCCTGACCATAATATATTACGGTGCTGCACGGTAAGGGTTAAGACCAGTAACTTCAAGATTGATAACAATGAACTACCACAGTTTTAGGAATATTTATTGATTCAAAGAAATCAGTCATTGGTTTTTACAGTTGCAAATGTCATGGAATGTAGGCATACGGGCAAAGTCCCTCCCGGACGTATTCCCTCCCGTCATTTTTGACACCCCGGACATAAAATCCTTTCAGTCATCTTTCCATCCGGACATATTCCCTCATATCATTTTCGAACCTGGACAAATTCCCTCCTGTCGTTTGCACACCCGGACATTTTCCCTCCTATCGACTCCCCTCCCGTCTGTACATTGCACATGTTATATGTGCTATGATCTTAAACGTATTAAAATGTTTTGCCATGTGTTCATTTTTTTTAGTTCAGCGCTTTATTACCAAATTAACTCTTAATAAAGTCAAGCATAGACAAATCACTGCCTTTCAAATCCTTTAATGTATAGATGTCACACACTGTAATTGTTTACCAAAGCGTACACATGGCTGTTTTATTATATTTTATTTGCATTGGAAAATTTAAGTCAATCAGTTATGTGATTTTACATTGTTTTTTTAAGGAATTGAAAAATAATTCCATCAATATTGGCTGCTTTTGTGTGATTAGAGGATATAAAGCAAACATCATTTTCAAATAAACAACAGGAGGAAATATGTCCGGTATGAAAAAAAAATATGTGAGGGAATATGTCCGGGATGGAAAAACTGTGAGGGAATATGTCCGGGATGGAAAAACTGTGAGGGAATATGTCCGGTATGGAAAAACTGTGAGGGAATATGTCCGGGATGGAAAAACTGTGAGGGAATATGTCGGGGATGGAAAAACTGTAAGGGAATATGTCCGGGTTGGAAAAACAACAGGAGGGAGTATGTCCGGGATTGTTAAGAATGATGGGAGGAAATATGTGCGGAAGGAAATTTGTCCATGATTCTGGAATGTATGCATTTACTTATGATATAGTACACATTCTCAAAAGCACACATAATATTTGTGTTTTTCAAGTATAAAAAAGTAAGTTTAAATTTTTCATTTTATAGGAGTTCCACTTTATTTAAAGACGATTTCTACAGTAAGATTCCTACCAAGAATTTTTTTTATTTTCTCCCAATTTGTAGTTTAAAGTATGCTTAGTTCAAATAAAGAAAGAAAAAATGGGGTTGCAACCTTTGTTTTTGAGTAATTTCGAAAAATTAACCCATGGGTATTTGCTGTTTTTCACAAATATCGCGGTACAATTTATATACAAGAAAACATATTTT
>Ga0224511_10000582_pt1 | contig 18192 bp, 19 predicted proteins | sample SF_May12_sed_USG_2_FD_169988 | JGI IMG/M metagenome (GOLD analysis project Ga0224511, IMG submission 169988) | Sediment microbial communities from San Francisco Bay, California, United States - SF_May12_sed_USGS_8_1 | ecosystem: Environmental > Aquatic > Marine > Sediment | place: USA...
TAACGTGGTGGGCAGGATAGGATCCGCGGACAAGGCTATCTCCATAGCAGACCTGGTCATCGCCCGGGACAGGGCCGCAGGCCGCGCCAAAGTGAAAGGGACGCTGACCGGCCCCACCACCCTGGCCCACTGCGCCATCCTGCAAGCAGGGGCGCCATACAAACCCCACGATATGCCAAAAGGCTCCCAGTCCATGGTCGTGGATCGGGAACTGGTGATGGACCTGGCCCATGCCATGGCCCAGGAAGCGAAGTTTCTGACCGAGGCCGGATTCGACACCATCCAGGTGGACGAGCCGTTCTTCTCCATGCCGGATCTGGATCTGGATCTGGGTCTGGAGGCGCTGGGGGTGGTGACGAAAGAGATCAAGACATCGGCGCTGCACGTGTGCGGAGACATCACCGGAGCGATGAGACAACTCATAGGCGCTCCTGTGGATATCATCGCCTGCGAAGGAGGGCATATGGCCAGGATCGACTGGCTGACCCCGGCCATTCTGGCCGAGAAAAAGAAACAGATATGCTGGGGGGTGATCACCGTCAACACCAACGAAGTGGAGGATGTGGCCGAGGTGAAACAAAGGATCATGACCGGTGTGGAAAAGCTGGGCGCCCAGAATATCCTCGTGTCGCCAGACTGCGGAATGCGCGTGCGAAAGCCGGAAGCGGCCAAACAGAAGCTGGTGAACATGGTGGCCGCCGCGCGGGAAGTGGAGCGGGAACTGGCCTAGTCCGCCATCGATCTGGGGCCGATCTTCGCCTGGGCCGGATCAGCAGACGGAATTCAGGGCCCTTCCGTTGTGGGAGTATTGAGACTCCACTTTCACCGCCTTGCGGGCTGTGCAAAGGATAGGGCTTTTCTCATCCACTTTTTTGGCCATCCGCAGGACTTCCTCATGGCTGGCGGCGCTGTCTATAAGGACGTTCATGGTCAGCCTGTTGAATCCGGTTTCCACGGAAGGGTCGATATCGAGGATCCCGCGCATATCCACATAACCTGTCACTTCCACAGACACGTCATTGATATGTATATTCATGATGTCCGCCTGCACGGCAAAAGCCACCGCCACACAGGAGGCCACCGAACCCAGATACATCTCGCCGGGCGCCATGCCGATTTTCTCCCCCCTCTTTTCCAGGGAGCAGCCCAGCCCCAGGTTCGGGCCCACAGCAGCCTCGAAGCTGGTGGGATCGGAGCTTTGGGCGGATAGGGATGTCCGTCCACCTTCCAGGAGCCTTGCCTTGACCCTGTATTCGGCGATAGCCTTGCTGTCGTCTTCGATTATCCCCTGTCTTGTCTTTGCCAGAATAGCAGCGTACATCTTTTTCCATCCTCCCGGTTTTGTCTGCGCTTTCCAGTTTGTGGGTATTTTCCATCAAGATCAAGTGGTTTGAGCAAAAATTATAGGGTTCTTCTCCTCCTCCCGGAAAAGCCCGGAAAGGGGCGCCAGTCACCTACCTTGTTTCCAGGAAGACATATGTGTCCAATGTCTCCAGGTCATACCAGGGATGCTTGCCTGGCTGGCCATCCTTGCCATAGCTTGCGATCCGCCATGTTTCCCCAGCCTTTTGCCAGACATAGGCCCTGCCCCAGGGATCTTTCGGGACAGTTTCCATAAACTCCGGCGTTAAGCTCTCCAGCGTCGGGGGATACCGGCCATGCCTGTCATGGAATCCTATAACCGCCCTCTCCAGAAGCGCCAGATCCTTCTGCGCCCTCGCCTGGTTTTCCATACGGCGAATGGCGATCTGTGGTGGTTCGGTCAGCCGCAGATAGGCGAAGGAACCCGTGGCGACGATCAGCGCAACCATAAGGGAGATGTAGACTGTTTTTTCCATAGTCGAGGAGGGCTCGCCCGGCATGGGTCACCGTCTTCCGGAGTCGGCCAAAAAATGTTTTTGAAAGTCGCGAATCTCCTCTTTGGTGAACAGGTCCTCCTCCAGTTCCATATCCTCGGCCAGAGTCTCCGCGTCATAGGCTGTTTCCTCACTCATGAACTTGAGAGTGTCCACCAGCGATTTCGCGTCCCCGGCGATGGAGGACTGGATATAGGCGGCCACCGCTTCGTCCCAATCCCCATATCTCGGGTCCGCCGCCACCCGGATATCATATTCCACCACGGATTCGCCCTCATCCTCCCCGGGGCGGGCATGGATGGCAAGCAACCCATGGCCCACCAGCTTCTTGTTCAGCAAGGGGAAGGATGTCACAATCTGGAAACCAGCCAGGCCCGTGGTCTTTTTCCCTTTCAGAGGGATCAGCGTATACTTGGAGCTGGCGCCTTTCAGCAGCCATTCGGCGGTCTCATCGTCCTTCTCCAGCCGCAGAGGAGTTTTTGACAATACATGGCGGGCGATTTTGAAAGCCAGATGGGGCCGTTCAATATAAAAGGATACAATGTCGTGGGAAGCGTCCAGATAAATGTCCCGGATCATCAAGGGGCGGGAATCGCAGGCTCGACGCAGTCCCTCCTCCGTTTCGGGGATAGCGTGTTCAGGGATGCGTATTGGGTTGCTGGATCCCGCCATGGAGGATTGGCCACAGGGAGGCTTCTGCTTTTGGGCCTTTTTATTCTCCGCCCCCGCCGCAAATGGAGCCCCTGCCAGAAGCGCCGCCATCAGCCAGAGGATTACTGCACGGCCACCGATATATCTGATATCCCCGCCTCCCGCACTATTCCCATTATTTTCACCACAAAACCATACTCCACCCGTCGGTCCGCGCTCACCACGGCGGAGCGCCGTGCCACTCCCATGGATCCTTCCGTCAGCATATCGGCCAGGTCTTCGGCGTCGATCAGGTCGCCCATCAGGTACATCTCTTTTTCCTTGGTTATCTCGATCTGGAACACTTTTTCCCGTTCCGCTCCCGCGCCACCTTTTGTTTCCGGCAGTTCGATATCCATTCTGCGGGTGAAATCAACAAAAGCGGTGGAGACCATGAAGAAGATGAGCAGGAGGAACACCACATCGATGAGCGGCGCCATGGCCAGGGAGTAGTCATCCTCTGTTTTTCGTTTAAACCTCATGGGGCGAATCCGCGACCTTGTGGGTGGCCTCGAAGTTTTCCATGGCCTTGATCAAGTCCTCCACGAAAAACAGGCTCTCCTCCTCCATGTCGTAGATGAACTTGTCCACCCGGCCACGGAAGTAGTGATACGCCGCCAGGGCCGGAATGCCGATGATAAGCCCGGTGGCGGTGGTTATCAGCGCCTCGGCTATGCCGGAGGCCACCAGGCTCGGGTTGCCGCTGCCCGCCACGGAGATGACATCGAAGGCCTTGATCATCCCAATGACGGTGCCCAGCAGACCCATCATCGGGGTGATGTTGGCCAGCACCCCCAGGCCCCGCAGGTTCGCCTCCATCAAGGTGGCCTCATGGGAGCCGGCGGCTTCTATGGCCCTTTCGATTTCCAGGATCCCATGGGAGGCGCGGTTGAGCCCCGCCTTTAGAATCCGGGCCATGGCGGAGGGGTTGTTGGCGCAGATTTTCAGCGCCCTGTCCAGATCCCCTTTTGCGGAGAGGCGGCGAACCTCGGCGGCGAAGGACGGGTCCACGATATTTTCGTTCCGCAGGCTGTATGCGCGCTCCAGGCAGATGGCCACCGCCAGGATGGAGCAGAACAGGATGGGCCACATCACAGGGCCTCCCTTGCGGAAGACGCTGACCAGCCAACTGTCGGCGAACCATACCCCCCCCACCAGAAGGAAGATGATAGACAGAAGGGCGCCGACGGCGGTCATGGCCGCCAGGGGCGGAACGGTCTCCCAGACGGGATGTTCGCGTATTGTGTCGAAATTCATATCTAAAAGATAAAACCTTAAGATAAATCATTCGGCGGGATCACTCAATACAAATAAACAGGGCCCGGCGGGAATTATCCGGCGCCGGGCCCCAGGTTACGCGTCATAATGGCCTGGTCTATCGCACCATCAACCTGCCGTGACGAGGCAGAAACCGCGCCAATCTGCGGCGGGTTCGTTTCATCATCACCATCGCCTTTCGGTTCTGATCCACCGGCCTTGGACGCGCCAGCGGCTTGCGGAAGGCGGAAGCTCCCGTCACATCCCTGAGGCCAAGTAAAAACTCGTTGCTCCACTTCATATAGGGGAAAAACCCTTTGCGAAACCCTTTGGTGTGGGCCATAAATCCTCCCATTCTCTTTAGTTCGTAGCTTTCTCTATCCATTACTAATTTCGGCTCATACCTGGCAAAAAGCAATTCCGGGTGGTGGGGCCGTTACGGAAGAAAATGCGCTCAAGTCCATACCAGGGGGTCGCAGTGGATGACAACCCAGGTTAAAAAGCCTAAAATTACCCCAGGGAGCAGTTCCGGCGGACATTCGCGGATCCTTGATAGTCAAAACACTATATTTATGGGTGACGGAATGGCAGATTTATTTCACGCCGACATGACCTCCGAGGAGATAGCCCCCCTGGCCCTGGCTATTTTCCACCTGATGGACCAGTTCCCCGTGACCATGAGGAGCAAGAACCGCAAAGGGGTGCGGGTGGAATCGGGCAGGGTGCTGGACAACGAGTACACCGGCCCGGTGCTGGAAAAAACCCTGGCCATCAACGAAGTGATCCGGGAAAAGCCGACCTGGGGCCCATATAAGGGGATTCCGGTCATCTGCTCTCCGCTGCGCAACAGCAAGGGGGAGTGTGTGGCGGCCATCGGAGTGATCGACCTTCGACACACAGGCGCATGACACATCATCATCTGGTCGCTCTGCTGGTCACGATTCTGGCGGCTCCAGGCTGTCCCCCTGTCATGGCCCAGGAGCAGAGAGTGGAGATATTCCGCCTGGAGTATTCCTCCGCCGTCGAAATGGAGAAGATCGCCGCCGCCATGCTTTCGCCCGAGGGGAGGATATCGGTCAATGAATCCTCCAACTCCCTGGTGGTGGTGGACACGCCAGAGGCTATTGGGAGGGTGAAGTCGGTGCTGGAGCGGCTGGACGTCAAACCGGCCAACATCCGGATCGAGGTGACATTTGTGGAAAAAAGCCGGATAGAAAAACTGAACCTGAAGATCCGGTGGCGGCTGGCGGGGAATGGGTGGATGGTAGGCTCGATAATCCCCCCTCCGGGCGGGTCGCCCCTGGCCGTGGAAGCTTTTGCGTCTTTGGAAACCAGTGAAAGCATGCAAAAACAAACGATCCTGGTTCTGGAAAACACCCCGGGAAGGATATTTGTGGGGGGGGAATATCCCACGCAGGAGAGGACGGTTCATGGGGAAAGGGGTTATGCATACATGACGGAGACCACCCGGTTCAAAAGCGCGGGAACCAGCCTTTATGTCATCGCCTCCAGGGCGGGGAAAGGGAAGCTGAAAGTTTCCGTGGAGCCGGAGTCTGGCCACATGGATAAAGAGACTGGGACTTATAATGTAAAGAGGGCGTCCACCACCGTGGTGATCAACGATCCCGGGACCCTGGCGCTCTCCAGGACCGGGGGCGGCTCCGAAGGCGCTTCAGTGAATATTCCGGCGGCGGCGCAGGCTTCATCAACATCGGGAAGTTTCATGATGATCCTGTCCGCTCATAGCGAGGAATGAAAGTTATTTGCCCACAGGGGCAAATGTCCATGCGTTCCTGGCTTCCATGGCATATAATCAGAAGACAAGTTAATCCGGGATAGTGAATTGCGTTTAAGAACAGATGGGGAGAAATTATCGATTCTCCTTGCGGAAGATGATCCTGCCACCGGGATTCTGGCCAGGTTGAACCTGGAGAAACTGGGGCTGGATGTGCGGATGGCCACCGATGGCAAGGAAGCGCTGGCCTTGTGGCGAACCGGGCGGCACAAAGCGGTGTTGCTGGACTTCAACATGCCCCGCATGAGCGGGCTGGATGTGGCCCGGGCCATCCGCGAGGATGAGGGTAAAGAAGATATCGGCCACACCATGATTATCCTTATCACCGCAAAACCGCTGGACCACCTGGAGGAGGTGCAGACCAGGGGTGTGGTGGATCTTATGCTGCCCAAACCAGTGGACTACTCCGAGCTATATAACAGGCTGGAGGATCTGTTCCCCGGCCGGGGCGCAGGTCATGACAGCCCATCCCCAAAAGAGCGATCCGGCGATACGGTCTACGAAGGGGAGCCGCTGGACCTGAAGGAGCTGGAGGAAAACGTGGGGGCCGATGGGCTGGGGGATATCCTTTCCATATTCCTGCGCCAGGCGGAAAAATATATCGGCGAAATTGAGGAAGCTTTCAGCCGAAATGATGGCCTGCTCACCTCCCAGATCGCCCACAAGTTAAAGGGCTCTTCCGCCCAGTTCACAGCCAAGGGGATGGTGGCGCCTGCGGAGTATCTGCAGCGAAATTGCGCCCAGGGGGACCTGGACGACGAGGCTGCTAGCAAGCTGGAGATCCTCAAGCGCGAAATGGATAAAATCAAGAGTTACGTCAAAGAGATCCCAGAGTTGCAGGCTGGCCGGTAGGCTGGTCGTCTTCCATCACGACTTTCCCCGTCATTTCCCGTCAAAACCGATATAATTAAATCAAAAGAAGTACTTTCCCGCAAAGGATCACCGGACATGAAGCAGATTAAAATATTCGCCGACCATATAGAGCCCGACGCCCTGGAGCAGTTCCACTCCGCCATGAACCAGGAGTTCGCCGTGAAAGGGGCGCTGATGCCCGACGCCCACAGCGGCTATTCCCTGCCCATTGGCGCTGTGGTGGCCACGGACGGGATGGTGCTGCCGGCATGGGTGGGCTACGACATCGGCTGCGGGATGTGCGCTGTGCGCACTACTCTGTTGAAACACGAGATCCTCCCCCACCGGGCGAAAATATTCGACGGGATGTACCGCGTTATCCCCACCGGGTTTCACCACAACAAGAGACCCGCCGCGTGGGATTATCAGCAGTATCCCATGACCCCCATGCTCAAAAAGCTTTTCGATAAAAACGGCATGAGCCAGCTGGGCTCATTGGGCAGCGGCAACCATTTTATTGAGATCTGTCACGACGAGGAAAACCATGTGTGGGTGGTGATCCATTCCGGCAGCAGGAACCTGGGCCACTCCACCGCCACCCACTACATGAAGCTGGCCTCCAAAAGCGGCAAGGCCAGGGAGGGGCATTTCGGCTTCCGGGTCGACTCCGAACAGGGCCAGGACTATATTACGGACATGCGGTTCTGCCTGGAGTTCGCCCTGCAGAACCGCCAGGAGATGATCAACCGGGCGCTTAGGGAAATCTATCATCTTGCCAGGGAAGGGGAAAAGCCGCAGAGGCTGGCCTTTATCAACCGCACCCACAACCACGCCGAGGAAAAGGACGGACTGTGGATCCACCGCAAGGGCGCCACCCACGCGGAAAAGGGGATGGAAGGGGTGATCCCCGGCAACATGCGCGACGGGAGCTTCATCGTGGTGGGGAAGGGGAACGAGGAGAGCCTCAACTCCAGCTCCCACGGCGCGGGAAGGGCCATGAGCCGGACACGGGCCAAGAACGCGATCAACATGGACAAGTTCAAGATCCAGATGAAGGGGATAACCTCCAAGGTGGGCAGATCCACCCTGGATGAAGCGCCGGACGCCTATAAGGATATCTTCGACGTTATGAAGCTGCAAAAGGACCTGGTGGACGTGACCCACCACCTGCTGCCGATAATCAATGTGAAGGCCTGACCAGCGCTCTACTTCCCCGCCGCGTCCATCGCCTCGTTGGCCAGTTCGTCCGCCCGCTCGTTCTGCGGATGGCCCGCGTGCCCCTTCACCCACACCCAGTCCACCTGATGGGGCGCGGCGGCGGCGGACAGGGCCTGCCACAGTTCCTGGTTCTTCACAGGCTTTTTGCCCGCAGTGCGCCAGTTGTTCTTCACCCATCCATGGATCCACGATGTCATCCCCTGGATCACGTAGTTGGAGTCGGAACAGACGATGACGCGGCTGGATCTCTTCAGCGCTTTCAGTGACTCGATGGCGGCGGTCAGCTCCATCACGTTGTTGGTGGTCCTGGGGCTGTATCCGCTCAGCTCTTTTTTGTGGCCCCCAGACTCCAGCACAGCGCCCCATCCTCCGGGGCCGGGGTTGCCGCGGCAGCCGCCGTCGCAGAAGATTTCGACCAGGGGTTTTTGAGAGTTCATATTACGGGCGCTGGAAATTTAGCCGCCAAAATCCATATCGAAACGGATGGTGAAGGTGTTATCTCCAGCCTTGTCAGGATTGTTGTAGATATTATATCCCACCAGCACGCTGACCGCGGGGCGGGGGGGGACGACGAATCGCCAGGCCACTCCCAGGCTAAGCGCTCCCAGATGGTGGGCGCCGCTCATATAGTCCACCGACACCCACAGCCGCTCGTCCAGTTCCGCCAGGGTCCTGTCGAAGGAGAAAAGGAATCCGGCGCTATCCTCCTTTCCCTTGTCATCCAGCAGCCGGTTGCTGGAGCCGATATACAGCCCAGCCGCCACCCGGCCCACCGGAGGCAGGCTCTTGGAAACCAGGCCATAGGTGATGTTGATGTCGGCCTTGGCCTGGGAGTCGCCCATTTCGTACACACCAAAAGCCACCCCGGGAGTGTGGCGGGCGATGGCGCCTTCTTTGAGCACTACCTTGAAGTTGTAGGCCAGCGGGTAATCGGTCTGTTCGCGCAGATCCAGGCCAGCTTCCATGCCGAACATGTAGTTTTCGAATATGCCGAAGGTGAGCCCTATGTCGACCGGGTTGGAATGGCCACCATCACTTTGCTTTTTCATGATGGTGGTGGTGTTGTCCACATCCACATGCAGAAAAAACTGGGGCGTCACGTCCGGAGACGGAATCGTCACCTGGGACGATGGAGTGGCCAGAGAGCTGGAGCCCGACAAAAGAAAAGACATGGCGGCGGCGGCATGAACCAGACGGGAGCAAAAGCCGTAGGATATCGTTTGTTCCATTAAAACCTCGCAGTCACCTGACCGAACAAACCATTCCAGCCCACATATACTTTCTCCGTGTCGGTGTTCACATCCAGGGTGATCCCCCGCCACCCAAGGCTCACACCCACGTTCTTTAGCGGATTCACGTCCGCATAAAACGCGATGTCGTACAATTTTGATTTATCAAACCCTATCCAGGCCGCGTCCATCCCCAATCCTATCATCTTCACAGGATATACCCGCACCGACCCTGTCACCATGGGCAGTCCGATGTTTATCGACGCGGTGGTGGTGATCAGGTTATAAGCGGTCAGCCTGGTGGAGGTGTTAAGAAGATCGGCGGCCAGCCCAAGGTTGAAGTGACCATGCTTTCCATTGACCAGGCTTGCGTCCAGCCCGATCCTGGTGGACTTCACCTGGATTTCGCTTTCCACCTCCGTGTTCACCTTGAACAGGACATCCTTGAATATCAGCTCTTTTTTCAGCCGGGCCGTGGCCAGGTAGTTGACATTGAAGGTGTCCGCCCAGATCCGCACACTGTCCGATAGCCGGGCGCTGGCCCCCATCACCACCACAGTCTTGGTGGTTCCCATCCCCAGTTCGCTGGAAAGGTCGATGCTGCTCCCCTCCACTCCGGACTGGACCTCGGCGGTGAAGGAAGTGCCCCAGAATCCTATGCGGGCCTCTATATAGTCATAATTCCCATAGGGGGTGGTATCCTCCACGACAGGAGGGCCATACCCCTGCTGGTTTGTTTCTTCTCCTCCCCGCCATGGGTAAAAAGACTTCGATCCGCTCTCCGGACCAGTCTGTTCCGTTCTTTCCGGTTCCGGCCTTCTGTAAATGCTTGGATAACCAGGCTCCGGTTGCCGATCCTGAGTCGGGGGCGGTTGGGTCTGTCTTCTTTGGCTGTCCGCCGGAGCGGAGCGCCGGGAGGGCGCAGGGACGGATGGCTGGGTGATGGCTGGGGCGGAACGCCGGGCCGGGGGCCGGGTGGCGGCAGGGGCGGAACGCCGGGTCGGCGGCTGGGTTGCGCCAGGGGCGGAACGCTCGGAGGGCGCGGGGACGGAGGGTTGGACCGAAGGGTCGGGAACCGTCTCATCATATTCAGTGTCCACCTGCTCCTGCTCCTGGGACTGCTCCTGCTCCTCATCGCTCTTCTTCTCTGGCCACATGCTCCAGGTCCTGTTGTCTGTGTCCGCCTGGGCAACGGCTGGATATTCCAGCGCGACAGGCTCCATGCCCGTTGTGTGTTCCATCGCCGCCGCAGGGGTGGCGAAAAGGGTTATAGCGGCAAGAGTGGGTAACAAATCTGTAAACATTTATTTAAAGCTCCATGTTCGATGCCCAGCCGAACCGGCCTCGGCCGTCTGGAAACAAAATCAAAGTTTCTATTACTCTTGTTCTTGGGATTGAGCTGAGTGAAGGTAATTGACGCCGGAGGTGATATCGGCGGCGTAAACAACACAGGGGAATATCAATAGCTGAAGTAACGCATGAAATGTCATTTTCCAAGAGATGTCCATTACCATAGCCTTCCTTAATATATTTTCCATTTGCCTGAATTATTCCGCATCATCGTAATAAGTATTGCGCTGCACAATCACATATTTTAACTGCATGGCCTTAGATATGCATACAGCGGATAATAAATCATGAAAGTAGCGCTTGCCACAAGATAAGGTAAATATTTTTCTAGTTGAGATACATTGTTGGATACAGAGGTGAGCATGCTTACTTTATTATCATGCCCATTCCTGGCATTATCACTGTTTTCCCTTGATCTCCAGTAATTTTCCATATCCTGCTTGGCCTCATGTTCCATTGCATCGTACATTCGAATTGGATGAGCCCCAAACTTAACAATATGTATAATAACGAATAGCAATAAATATATAAACAGATGTTGCGCAAGATGAGCATATTGATTACAAATAGATTCATCATTCATCGGCCTGTGTATTATTGTTAAGCTAATATATTTATATGTAGATATTGCTGCTATTGCCAGCAGTAATGAATAGCTAGAAAGATACAATATGGCAACAGATCGGTATTGTATCGCCCTAGTTAAGGCAAAACTGTATATAATATAAAATTCTGGCGGCAACAATACCACTTTATACGTTGGAAGCAATAATATTGATATTTCCATATCTTTCACCAATGCCTTAATGCTTGTTTGTTATTCTTAAGGAATAGCCTTACATACCTGGCCAGATAGCTTAGCCAGTCTTTGACATTCAAAACGGACAACGTTCATTATCTCCCACTTGGGCGTCTTATATCAACAACTCTAAGTTGCAGTCTCTCCATGGAGCCCCATCGGTTTATCTCCGGAGTATACGCCAGATCCACTTCCTGGTTTTTCCAGTCAAACTCCCTGAAATAATCCCCCATCCCAAAGGCCACCGCCTGCACCGGCCCTCCAACCCCGGCCACCGAGAACCGGACACTGCGGCCTTCGTCCCCCATGAACTCAGGCGGCGCCAGAAGCCGCAATCCTTTGCCCATGAAAAGCGGGGGCTCCATGGAATCCCCAAACGGCTCCAGCAGAGTCATCCTTCGCACTGTCTCCTCCGGCAGCGCGTCCGGATTAAGGAGCATGTCGACGAGGAGTCTTGGCCCGTAGGTGGTGGATTCCATGGCTGTCCTGGCCACCTGGAGGAATTTTTCCTTGAACAGCTCGAAGTTGCCTTCACTGACATAAAGACCCGCCGCCCCCTTGTGCCCTCCGAACCTGTCCAGGGTGTCCCCGGTTTGCAAAAGGGCTGAGTGCATATCGAAAGCCGGGGTGGATCTGCAAGAGCCTTTTCCCATCCCGCCGGAAAAACTCACCATCACCACCGGCACGTTCCACAGGTCCACCAGGCGGGAGGCCACGATACCGATGACACCGGGGTTCCACTCCTCCCCCCGCAGCACCAGGGCCGCCCCCGTCTCACGTTCGGTCAGTTTCTCCGTCATGGCTCGGGCTTCTTCCAGGATCTGGTTCTGTATTAATTTTCTTTTGTTGTTGTCCGCGTCCAGGGTGGCCGCCAGCCTGGTGGCCAGTCGCGGATCTGTGGTGGTCAGTAGATCCAGGGCCGTCTGCACATTGTTCATTCTGGAAGCGGAGTTGAGCCTGGGCGCCAGATCGAAGGAGATGTCCCGGGAGGTCACAGCCCTGCCATTGAGACGGCAGACCTGCTTTAGGGCCTCCAGCCCCGGCAGCGCCACGCCGTTGTTGGATAGCTCGTCCAGACCATGGCGCACAAGGGTCCTGTTCTCCCCCACCAGGGGAGAGCAATCCGCCACCGTCCCCAGGGCCACCAGCCCCATCAGCCGTTTCAGGTTCGGTTGATCCTGGGGCGCCGAATCATTGCGCATCGTTTTCCGCGCGGCCATGGCCAGCTTGAAGGCCACCCCCACACCGCTCAGGTCCCGGCCTGGGGCGTCTTTTGCGCAAAAGTGGGGGTTCACCTCCGCCAGCGCCTGGGGCCTTTGCCCGGAAGGAAGGTGATGATCCGTTATAACCAGATCCAGCCCCACCTCCCCTGCCCGATGGGCGGCGGCCACCGCCGAGGATCCTGTATCCACTGTGATCACCAGGGCGCAGCCATCGTTTTTCATCTGGTCGATCTCTTCCGGGGTCAGGCCTCTTGTCTGCGCCTGGCGTCGGGAGGCCACGGCCTGGGTGTCTATTCCCGATTCGAGAAGAAACCGGCTTAAAGTGGCGGCGGCGGTGAGTCCGTCCACGTCAAAATCGCCATATACGGCCACTTTTTCCCCTCTCTCCTGGGCCAGGGCCACTCGATTGGCCGCCAGATCCATGGAGGGGATGTCGAAGGGGCTGGAGATGGAGTCCAGCCTGGGATTTAAAAACCTTTCCGCTTCCTCCGGAGTGCTGACCCCACGGTTGACCAGGAGCCGGGACAGGATGGGATCCAGCCCCAGGGCGTCACCTATTAGTTGGGTGGCTTTGGTGTTCTCCTCCGCGAGTGTCCATTCCTTGCCCGATCTGGTCATGGCGCCCACTGGCGGATGGCCGCCACCAGATGATCCAGCGTTTCCGAGGCCTGGACCGGGGAGCAGCGCGGGTCGTTGATTATGAAGGTGAAAGCGTGAAGCCTGCCGTCCGGCCCTGCGCCATAGCCGGCCAGGGAGGCGACACCGTTCAGCGAACCGGTCTTTGCCCGGGCGGCGTAGTTTATGGCATAACCGTTTCCCCTGGTTTTCAGCGAGCCGTCCACACCCATGATCCCCAGCGCCGCCATCAGGTCCGGCCCGATGTCGAACCTGTTTCCCATCTTGAACAAAAGCCGGGCCACCGCCGAGGCAGTGAGCCGGTTGCTCCTGGAAAGCCCGGACGCGTCAGTCAGGCTCACGCCGTTCATCGGTATACCGCTGTCCTCTAAAAAACGGACAAGGATCTTCAATGCGGAGGCATGGTCGCCAGGGGGGCCTTCGAGCTGGGCGGCCATGGTCTTGGCGATCTGCTCGGCGATGAAGTTGTTGGAATATTTGTTGAGCCCCCGCACGATGAGGGCCAGCGGCTCCGATTTATGCTCATACAGCAATTTGGCGTTCTCGGGGGTGGTACCTTCGGCCCAACCTCCGGCGATTTCAACGCCGGACTGGGCGAAATACCTCAAGAACACCTGGCCGGCGAGCCGCACAGGATCCTTCACGTTTATATAGATGGTTTTCTCCCTGTCCCCAGGGGCCATTCTGCCGGAGACATGGATGACCTCCTCGGCCCCCTGGTCTGTGCGGTTGGCCTCCACCTTGCGCCTGGGATAGCCTGTGATCCCCTTGTTGACGATTCTATAATAGCCTGGGTCGGGCAGGAGGGAGATGGCCAGGGGGTCATTACTGGCGGCCCCGGGGAAAACCCGGACAGCGAAAGTGTTGTAATTGACCGACAGCGCGGAAAGCCCGGCGTCATAGGCCCGCTGGCTACGTTTGGCATCCCACGACGGGGCCGCCTTGGCGCCATCGAAATATGACTGGTCTATGATCAGTTTCCCCTCCACCCGGGCCACACCCATGCTCCGGATGGTCTCTGTGATGATCCACACCTGCTCCGGGATAAGATTGGGATCCCCCATTCCCTTCACGTACAGGTCCCCATGCACCGCGCCGTTGCTTCTGGTTCCGGAATGGCTGATCAGGGTCCGGAACCGAAACGCGGGACCCAGGTGGTGCAGCGCCGCCGAAGAGACCACCAGTTTCTGGATCGACGCCGGAACCATGGGCATTTGCTGGTTCATCTGGAACGATATCTCCCCCGTGTCCATGGAGATGACATTGCCGGCGAAATTATCGGTTCTGGCGCAACTTCCCTTTATAACCCTGGCGACGCTGTCCTGGAATTTCTCCTGGCTGTTGATGTCGGAAGGGAATGCGGGGGTGGCCCAGACCAGCAGCGCGATGAGACCGGCCAAGGGAGCGCGGGCCGCCCTGGCCCGAAAGGCCCTGGCCATGGGGGATGAGAGCGATTGAAATAAAAAAGTCATCGCACGATGCATGCGGCGAAGTGGCCGGGGGATCGCTCTGTCAGGGGAGGGACCACAGTTTCGCAATCCTTCTTTTTCAATGGGCAACGGGTGTGGAAGAAACATCCGGAGGGGAGGTTTATGGGGTTTGGGGTCTCTCCCTTCAACATGATTCGGTTTCCCTTGGTTTGCGGATCAGGCTCCGGCGTGGCCGATAACAGGGCTTCGGTGTATGGGTGGATGGGGTTTGAGTATATCCGCGCCGCCGGGCCCATCTCCATCATGGCGCCCAGATACATGATTCCCACAGTGTCGCACACCCGTTCAATCACCAGAAGGTCGTGGGAGATGAACAGGTAGGCCATGTTCCTCTCTTGCTGCAGGTCCAGCATAAGGTTCACCACCTGCGCCTGGATAGAGACATCCAGGGCGGACACAGGCTCGTCGCACACCACAAGGTCCGGATTCAGCGCCACGGCCCTGGCGATCCCCACCCTCTGTCGCTGCCCTCCGGAGAACTCGTGGGGGTATCGGGCCAGGGCGTCTCTTCCCATCCCCACCTTGTCCAGCAGGGCGGCGGCCATCTCCATCCGCTCCTTTTTCTCCCCAATGTTGAAGATATGGAAAGGTTCGGAGACAATGGCGCCGATGGTCATCCTTGGGTTAAGGGAGGAATAGGGATCCTGGAAGACGATCTGTATCTTTTTTCTAAGCTCGCGCAGAGCGCTGGCGCCCAGGGAGAAGATATTCACTCCGTTGAACAACACTTCCCCCGCCGTAGGCTCCATAAGGCGCAGCACCAGCCTGCCGGTGGTGGTTTTTCCACATCCGGATTCGCCCACAAGCCCGAAAGTTTTCCCCGGCGCCACCTCGAAGCTTACGCCATTAACCGCGTGGACGTGCCCCACAACGCTGGAGAACACACCTGCCCGGATGGGAAACTTCTTGACGAGGCCGGAAACATTAAGTAAAGACGCGGTCATTGCGGTATTTTGGCGGTGGCGGAAGATAATGTCAACGGGCAATTTACGGTTTCTATTGACTACGCGATGTAAAACTGATAAAAATCAAAGTTACTTGGTTTACAAATAAACAGGTCCAACTGGGGAATATGATGAGAAGGACAATTGTATTTACGATAATTTGCGCTTTTTTCACTTTTAGCGCTGTTGCGAGCGCCTCCGGGTTCCGCTTGCTTGAAGTCGACAACATAGGGCAGGGGATGGCCCATGCAAGAGTGGCCGGGGTGGATGACGCCGCTGCCGTGTACTACAATCCCGCCGCCATGCCGGAGGTGGAAAAATATTCGGCGAAGGTGGGGTTTATCCAGATTGATCCCAAAACCAAACTGGATCATGCGGATGAGCCGGACGAATCTGTCAACGAGACATTTCCCGTGCCGCATATCTATTCCGTGAACAAGCTCGAGGATATGGGGATATCTGTCGGGTTCGGAATATTTTCCAACTTCGGAACAGGCTCCGGCTGGAGCATAGAATCCCCCGTCAGGCATATCGCCACCGACACCAAGCTTAGGACCTACACGGTGAACGTATCCGGCGCCATGAGCCTGGATGTGGTCTCTATCGGTCTTGGGCTAAACTACATGGATGTCCATGCCGAGTATGACAACCTGTACAGATTTCCGGGAACCAACTCGGATGGCTATTCTTTGATCGACGCCACCGGTTCCTCGTTCGGCTTCAACGCCGGCCTGTTGTTCAAGGTCACCAACGCCATCAAGATCGGCGCCACATATCGCTCCGCCATGGAGAGCGACCTGAGCGGCAAGATCGATCTGGAGAACGTGCCGGACACCTCCCTGCATGGCGGGGCGGGCTTTAATGGCGATGACTACACCACCGACGCCAGCGGGAAACTGAAGTTCCCGGCCATCGCCTCGGCGGGGATCGCCATCAATGTGACCGACACCATCGCTGTGGAGTTCGATGTGGATTACACCCAGTGGTCCGCGCTGGACGAGATAACCTTCAATTTCGACAGGCCGTTGACCGGCAGCGGAGGGGCCGAGCTGCTCCCCGGCTCTGTGACGGAAAAGAAGAACTGGAAAGACACGGTCACCCTGAAACTGGGCGCCGCGTTTAAAATCGACGACAATATGACTTTCAGGTGCGGGTTCTACAATGATCCTTCGCCGGTGCCGGACGACACATTCTCCCCCCGCATCCCCGATGCGGACAGGAATGCGGTCACCCTGGGCTTTGGCTACAAGGCTGCGGACAAATACACCCTGGACGCTTCCTTCGCGTATGTGATGACGGGGGACCGAACCGTATCCAACGATGTGGGACATGGCGAGGGAAATGGAACGTATAACACCACCGCAAACATCTTCGGAGTTTCGCTGGGATACACGTTCTAGTTAAGGTTGGTTTTATGTCCACCGCTTTTTTGAAGTGGTGGAGGAGCGGGAGATAACACAGAGGAGTTTTCCCGCTCTTTTTTTTTGGGTCGCGGGGGGGCGGTAGGTCTGGCGGCGGGCGGTCAGCCTCAAAGGCTGTTGAGCCAGGAGGTTATTCTGCCCAGATATTCCCCTGCGCCCCTGATTTGCAGGTCGTTGTGCCCGGCCTGGGGGATTGGATAGAAATCCTTCGGGCCCAGGGCTTTTTCATACAGCTCTTCCCCATGGCTGAAAGGGATAACCTCGTCTTTCCCCCCATGGATGATAAGCTTCGGCATGGCGAGGGTGGAGACCGCCGCCAGGTTGTCCAGCTTGTCGCGCACCAGGAACGAGAGGATGTATGGCGCATGATGCCTGGCTATGCTGCGGAGGGATGTGAAGCCGGATTCCAGAACCACCCCGGTTATATTGGGCCTGTTTTGCGCGGCGCCTAATGCCGCCGCAACGCCCAGCGAGCGGCCCCACAATGCGATTTTCCCCTGGGGCGCCTGTCGCTTCACCCAGTCCACGGCGGCGGTGGCGTCTTCCACAATCCCCTCCACGCTCGGTTCCCCCTGGCTTTTTCCATAACCGCGATAATCGATCAGCAGCACATTAAGCCGCTGGGGGCGCAGGGAGGCCACCAGGCCCAGGGCGCTGGATATATTTTCCGCGTTGCCGTGCAGATACACCACATACATGCGGTCCGGCTCACCGGGGAAAAACCAGCCATGGATCCTGTTTTCGCCGGAGAGGATGAAAACGTCCTGCGCCTCCAGGCCGAAAGATCGGGGATTGGCCAGCAGTTCCTTTTTTGGATGGAATAAGGAGGCTCGCTCCACCGATTGGGCGATGGAAGCGCATCCTGCCGTAAATGATATGGGTAACATCAGGACCAGAGCCAACAGTTTGTTCATCGATTATAATTTACCCCAAGCCGCTTATTGTGGAATTATAACCGAAGGCGCATGAAAAAGGAGAGAGTATGAAAGCGATTGTGGCGGACAGGCCGGGCGGGCCGGAGGTGCTTCATCCTATGGAGATGGATATCCCTATCCCTGGGCCGGGGGAGCTTCTGGTGAAAGTGGCGGCGTGTGGCCTCAATCCTGTGGATTACAAGATCCGAAAGGGGTATCTGTCCCAGCAGAGGGAGTACCCGGCCATCCTGGGCTATGACGTGTGCGGCCAGGTGGAAGAGGTGGGGATGGGCGCCCCATTCGCTCCGGGGGACCAGGTGTATTACTTCGCGAACCTGGCCAGGCAGGGCGCCTATGCCGAATATCATGTGGTGGCCTCGGATATCGTCGATTTCAAGCCGGAGAACCTGACCCCCGTGGAGGCGGCCTCCTTGCCTCTGGCGGGCGTTACAGTGATTCAGGCGCTGTTTGCCAAGGCCAGGCTACAGCCCATGGAAAGAGTGCTGGTCATGGGAGCG
>Ga0224511_10000583_pt1 | contig 18188 bp, 12 predicted proteins | sample SF_May12_sed_USG_2_FD_169988 | JGI IMG/M metagenome (GOLD analysis project Ga0224511, IMG submission 169988) | Sediment microbial communities from San Francisco Bay, California, United States - SF_May12_sed_USGS_8_1 | ecosystem: Environmental > Aquatic > Marine > Sediment | place: USA...
CTACTACTACTACTACTACTACTACTACTACTACTACTACTACTACTACTACTACTACTACTCTACTACTTCTACTACTACTCTACTACTACTACTACTACTACTACTACTACTACTACTACTACTACTACTACTACTACTACTACTTCTACTACTACTACTACTACTACTACTACTACTACAACTACTACTACTACTACTACTACTACTACTACTACTACTACTACTAATGCTACTAAAATATTAATCATAATTCTAGTAATAATAATTATAACATATTATCCGGTTGTTTTGTTGGGATTAATGCAAACAACAATTGAATATATAAACAGTACAGTACTGCAATTGAATAAAACACTACACTATGAGATTTTATTTGTTAAGAACTCAAATGTGTTTTAATTACAATGCGAAAATATAGAAGGTCAAGCACAATTTAAAACAAGAGGGCCCAAAGGGCCCTAGGTCGCTCACCTGAGGAAAAGGTCAAGGTGAAGCCATCTACAGAGGACCACTAATGTTGTCCACCAAATATTGGTAGTGGACTTCTAGATGATGCTAAATACCAAATTTGAAAGCTCTGGGCCTTGTAGTTTCAGACAAGAAGATTTTTTAAAAATGCATTTGAAAACCAACTTTTTGACCCCGTGACCTACTTATACAACCAATCAGAACCATTTGAACAATTTTGGTAGGGGACCACCGAGGGACCATTCCTGATGAGTTTGGCCAAATTACCATTAGCGTTTAAAGAGAAGATGTCGTTTAAACTTTTCCTTATACAATTCAATGTGAAATTGTGATCCCCGGGCTAAGGTCAATTTTGACCCCTGGGGCATAATTTGAACAATTTTGGTAGAGAAACTCTAGATAATGCTATATACCAAATATGAAAGCTCTAGGCCTTGTCGTTTCAGACAAGAAGATGATAATTGCATTTTGAAAACCTATTTTTGACCCGGTGATCTACTTATGCAACCAATCAGAACCATTTGAACAATTTTGGTAGAAGACCACACATGGACCATTCCTGTTGAGTTTGGTCAAATTACCATCTGCGGTTCAAGAGAAGATGTCATTTGAACTTTTCTTATATAATTCAATGTAAAATTGTGACCCCCAGGGCGGGGTCAATTTTGACCCCTAGGGCATAATTTGATTTTGGTAGAGGACCTCTAGATGATGATATAAACCAAATATGAAAGCTAAAGGCCTTGTAGTTTCAGACAAGAAGATTTTTGAAAATTGCATTTTGAAAACCTACTTATTGACCCCGTGACCTACTTATGCAAACAGTCAGAACCATTTGAACAATTTTTGTAGGGGACCACCCAGGGACCATTCCTGTTGAGTTTGGTGAAATTAACGTTAGCGGTTCAAAAGAAGATGTCGTTTGAAGTTTTCCTAATATAATTCAATGTGAAATTGTGACCCCCGGGGCGGGGTCAATTTTGACCCCTGGGGCATAATTTGAACAACTTTGGTAGAGGACCTCTAGATGATGCTATATACCAAATAGGAAAGCTCTATTCCTTGTAGTTTCAGACAAGAAGATTTTTGAAAATTGCATATTGAAAACCTACTTTTTGAACCCGTGACCTACTTATGCAACCAATCAGAATCATTTGAACAAGTTTGGTAGGGGACCACCCAGGGACCATTCCTGCTGAGTTTGGTCAAATTAACATTTATATAGCGGTTCAAAAGAAGATGTCGTTTGAAGTTTTCCTTATATAATTCTATGTAAAATTGTGACCCCGGGGCGGGGTCAATTTTGACCCCAGGGGCATAATTTGAACAACTTTGGTAGAGGACCTCTAGATGGTGCTATATACCAAATATAAAAGCCCTGGGCCTTGTAGTTTCAGACAAAAAGATTTTTGAAAATTGCATTTTGAAAACCTACTTTTTGACCCCGTGAACTACTTATGCAACCAATCAGAACCATTTGAACAATTTTTGTAATGTACCACCCAGGGATTATTCCTATTTAGTTTTGTCATATTCCCATAAGCGGCTCAAGAGAAGACGTCGTTTGCAGTTTTCCTTATAATATTCAATATAATATTGTGACCCCAGGGGCGGGGTTAATTCTGACCCCAGGGGTCAACAATTATGCAACCAATTGGAACAATTTGAATATATTTGGTAGGGGACCACCCAGGGATCATTCCTGTGAAGTTTGGTCAAAATCCAATGAGCGGTTTCAGAGGAGAAGATGTTTAAGTAAAAAAGTTTACGCACGACGCACACCGCACGACGGACGACGGACGACGACGGACGACGGACAAAGACCGATCACAATAGCTCACCCTCACTTTGTGCTCAGGTGAGCTAAAAACATGTGACAATTGTAACAGAAACAATATCAGGAATCTTGTTGATCAATATACTTATTTTCGAACATGCATTAAGGTTATAAACAAAAAATAGTATGAGAACCTTCAATAATAAAAGGACAGTTTGACATATTATATTTCACATAATTCTATCATATAACTTCAGTGAGTTCAACTTTTATTCTACATTCTTGTAATGCCAAGATGTATTCTTCCTGACTATGTACAGGTCATAGTCTATTTTGGGGGTATCAAAAACGATTAAAGCAAGATTTTAACATATACATAGTTCCAAACACAGAAAGATTCTACTTTGATGGAAAATACGTTTTTATCTGACAAAAACAACATAAAACTATTCCAAATAAGAACAATCATCTCTTTTAACTGTTATATCTTTACCAGATTGATCCACATTCTACCTTTAACCATAATTAGCAGTAAACTATATCCCTGTAAATAAAATATAGTTACTCATACACGTTCAAATGTCACAGAACAACTTTATTGAAAAAAGTATGGCCCACTAATTGAGCTTTCGTTTGTTTATGTTTCCTTACGTTAGTACTCTGACTGACTTCAATAGCTTTACTACATTCGTGGTTATCAGTTGCCTCGTTGGGAGAGAGTTTAAAATGTTGCCATTATATGTGATACATCTCCTTCTGGAGGGAAGTGGTTCGTGCCTGTGACTTCAGGAGACTCGCCTCCAGCTTCCGCGCATTCTTCTTGTGACGCGACTGAGTCTACGACGGAATACCTGCAGTTGTTTACCTTTCTTCGTCCTCTGGTTAACCTGGGTAAAAAAGAATATTATTAAGTTTTATAGCCATTAAATCTCATTTATAAGTTTTATAATATATGTATCTCCTTTAGTACTGCATTTTGTGTTCATTTCTATCTAACGCATGGTATGATTGTTGTCTATCAATTGTAAGGCAAGTGGAACATATAAAATCAGAAGAAGACAGTAACATTGGTTGGTTGACATTTATCCTAAGGCATTACTAAGGCAACAATGTTTTTTTTTCGGAAATATCGGTATTTCCTTTTTAAATCGATATTAAAATGAGCAAACTCATGTTGTCTTCGTTGAGTATTGCAGCGTTTTGCCCATGAAACATTTGTTTAAGCAAATGTTAATGCCTACCTTCATTAGCCACAGCTTTTAAAATTATTTAAATATCACAAGTTGTAGTAATATTTAAACGGTTTAACCCTTCAATAGCTTTTAAATAATCTTTAGGTATATTATTTTTTCAACAGCAGGCACCCATTAATTATGAGACTCAGTATTTATAATTTTCAACGATCATGTGACTAGATAATTAAAACCGTTAACCCTAAATAACAAACATACATTCCTTTATAATGTATTAGTTTCCAAACTTTGTTTTCATTTCATTTATCAACTTGTATTTTTTATCAATTGTATTGAAAATTGAGCATAGATGTTTCTCCTATACAATCTGTGCCAAAATCAAAAGCAACACATGTATTAAGCCTATTCACTCCCAATGGCCTACTAGTTGCCAGTTAGGGTTTTCACCAAGATGCCCATACCTCTAAGATTGAGAACCAAATGAAGAGTGGACTCCTTCTGGATGTTGTAGTAGGACAGGGTACGACCGTCCTCTAGCTGTTTGCCGGCAAAGATCAGCCTCTGTTGGTCTATGGGAATTCCTTCCCTGTCCCGGACCTGGCCTTTCACACTTTCAATTGTGTCTGATGGCTTAACAGCAAGGATTATGGTTTTCCCAGTGAGGGTCTTCAGGAAAATCTGCATTGTCGGCTGAAACTGAAAATTTAAGTGAGTGATTGCTCAAATGAAAGTGTGTTTCTGTAAGCTCTGAATTATTTCAGTCAGATTACATATCTTGGTGACGTTGGGAACAAATAACTAGGATTTTGCAACGCTCAAACTCTTAATTGTTTATCTTTTCATTGGACATGCTTTAATTTAGAATAAAACCAATCTAATGGAATAAATTTAATGAACAGTGTGTTTCCTTATTTTAAAATGTGCTGTGAGTATGTGAATGTTAAGTTTTTTTAAATATTAGTGTCTGAGATTTAGGCACCCACTCGGAAGATTAACGGGGTGTGGAGTGATGTTTCATGGGATGCAATGTTGACCATTTCATTTAATTCACGAATCATAAACTATATTTATTAACACATTTTGTAAAGACGTTTACTTGATATATAGAGAATTTCAAAGCAATGTGTAATGCGTTACATTACTTAAGGAAATTAGCGAAAACCTTCAAAATTGCATGAAGTTAGTCACTTCACCAGTAACGTCATCGATGCTTAACTACTCCAGCCACTATTTTAAACATTATTTAACATGAACAGCGCAAGAAAATAATAATAAAATTTATATTGAATATAACGAATAAAACTCCTTAGCAATATCAAAAGTACAAAAAAGATTCGCAAAAACTAATACTATCAAATTATGTGTCCACCTCCAATAAAAAGTAAAATCGGCAGTCTGGCAGATTAAGCTGAAGACAAACAAAGCTGACGACAGGCAAAACATGAGCAGTTGCAATCGTGTGTAAGCAATTTAGAGTTAATGCAATGATAATACGAGTTCAACGATAAGATGCTACACCGCTTTTATTTCAACTGTGATCATTAAATGACGAATGTAAATCGCAACTGTGAGTACTATGATTAATTATACGTTAAGTTGAAATAACTTAGCTGTATAGCATTAAGCCTTGTTCACAGTGTCCCGGTTTTCAGTCCCGGCGTCGTTGTTGTTTTTTGCCTTGGTATGTAACTTGAGTTATGTATTTTGCAAATAACATATCTGTTATAAGTTTCACGGTAATTTTCATTGATATTCTTATGCTACCGTGTACCACCGGGGCTTTGCCGTCCTACTCCCGCGACTCGCCGTAGTGACACCGGGGCTCTGCCGCCGATGCCCGGGTCAGAGCCGTGGTGTATCGGGACGCACCGGGACACTCCGTAGCGCCTCCGGGGCTACACCGGGAATGTACCGTCGCAAACCGTAGCATCACCGGAACAGACCGTGATCACTTTTTGTCCCAATCCGGATCTGATCCGTTGCACTGCCGGGAATATATGAACGCACTCGAATTCCTTCACGATTCGTCCCGGTTCGCCCCGGTCCGCCGGCTACAAACTGCCGGGACGCCCTGGGGCTTACACCGGGACAGTGTAAACGAGGGCCACCCGATGATCATTTTTGTTCGAAATTAGAAAAGTAAATGTGAGGCTCTGGTTAAAATGTTCTACACATTTGCATTCTATTTGTATAAATACACAATATGAAAGGTGAAGGACTTAGGATTTATAAATGAAGACTGTTGGCAAATGCTTTTCTGGACCAGTGACCTACTAAAAACGACCAAAACAATGTTTAAGCAATGTTTTTCGTGGGTCATGCAAGGATCATGCCTGAAAAGTGCAATCTAATTCGGTCGAAAAGATAAGGGGTAAAGGGCCCAGAAAGTATTGTCCATGTATAATGCATGTAAACATTTTACAGCAAGAGCTAGCCCAATTTCACCAGGGAAATATGAAAGTTTCGGGTGGTGTGGCTTCAGACAAAAAATGTTATTTTCAAAATTCATTTGTCAAAGCCTTTTTTCCTAAAACATCGTGACGAGAGGTTTTAACACAAAAACACACAAATCTCCAAACATGGAACCCCATTTGCATATATTTCATGCAAGCGGAACCATATTCAAGTATTTTCTTATATTTAAACCACTAGAAAGCTGTTGCCTATATATAATTCTTACCAAGTATGACCTTTGATCTCTATATATGCCAGTTGCGATTAATCTGAGCGACATAAAGGAGAGTTGCAGTGATCTAACTTTCTGATAGGTTGACTCAACATTGTTTTACTCGTCTCATGCAAAAAATAGGTTCAGTTGTGTATTTAGTTCAATTTCTCTTTCCCATAGATTTCTATAATCAGTTTTTTGTTGCGTATTCGATCTCATTTAACAGCTGTTTTAAGAAAATGTATTTATGTCATCCCAATGTCAAACATAGTGTATTATGTTTTATCCTTTCAAAAGTGTGGCAAATAACCACAATGTCGTAAAAAAGTAAAGGCTTAGTTTAATGACCTCAGTTTTTACAATGTTTATTTTCTAAACACAAGGAACATTTTCACTTGGACTAAAAAATAGTCTTAAACATTTTAAACAAGCGTTAAATATAATTTCTGCAATTATTTGTTAAAGGATCGTTCACAATGTCCCAGTGTAGGTCCCGGTGTGTCCTGACAGTTTAGAGCCCGCGGACCGGGACGAACCGGGACGATTCTAGATAGAATTCGAGTGCGTTCTTGTACTCCCGTCAATGCTACGGACCAGTTTGCGGTAAAAATCTGTCACGGTCTGTCCCGGTCATGCTACGGTTTGCAACGGTACATTCCCGGTGTAACTCCGGTGGCGCTATGGTGTGTCCCGGTATGTCCCGGTAAGCCACGGTTTCGCCCCAGACATCAACGACAGAGCTCTGGTGTTAGCCGGTGTCTCTACGGTAAGCCACAGAAGTACACGTACGACCGAATAGTCCTGGTGTTACACAGCAATAAACGAAAAATAGCAAGGAAATCACTGTTGCAATTTATAACAAGGTTGTTATTTGCAAAGTACAGAACTCAAGTAACATGCCAATGCAAAAATGAACAGCAAATAGAGTAGGAGAGGAGATGGAAAATGACGAAAGCTGCGATTCTTACCATATGATCATCCCTTTCTCAGTCTCAGAAAGAAACTATTTACTGTGTATTTAGAATACATGTAGTACAAGGAGCTAGAGCACAGAAAATTAGGTTGAAAAGTAATTATCTTAAGATATGATTTATGAAAGAGTCTCAGCAAAGAACTGTGATGTAAAATGGTTGACACTAAAAATTTTGTTGACTACATATTTAAAAAGATGAAAAATGCATGTAATTTGAGGTAAACCCTTTTTGTGTCCGTGGACAAGAAAAGGATTTCCCCTCATAATGAATAATATATTGGAAATGTCCTGGTTTCTGCACATTTGTCTTCAAAACTAGCACATGGTACATATTGTTTACGCTCTATAACGCAGTTGTTTAGACTTTAAGGTATAGTTTTAAAGATCCTCTGTTAATGCCCAACCGGTGCTCTGGTGGCTTTAAATGAATTATAAATATACAATCATGGATTAAATTCGGTTTGCGTAGTTTCAATAGGCGTCCACTGGCTTCCGCTGTAGGCGTACCGTGGCTTTACCGTTATTTTATCGGCATGCACCGGGTGCTACCGTGCCAAACCGTAGCTTGACCGGCAAAAGTCGGGGCTACGTCGGCTCTCCTCAGTGGCACACCCTGGCAAAAAACGGGAGTCGCCGTATCTCCACCTTGGAGTTCATGCCAGTTTTAGTACGGTTGTACCCGGTGGTTTTACGGAGAAGATGCGGACCATGCTGGAAGAGCTACGGTGATGCCCCTGAAAAAGCTGGCGTTGTTTCGCATCCCTGTGCGTGCCGGTGAGTTCCGGCTGTTTTAAAAATGTTGAAGTCATCGGTGGCACTTCCCGGCGATCGTTGATACAGTGCGGCTCTTGCCGGTGTCGCTACGGTGTGGTCACGGTTGGCTCTGGTGTCCACACCGTAGCGACGCCGGTAGTGAAAACCGGGACCGTGTGAACGAGGCTTAAGAAAGCAAACATTATCAACAATGAAAAGATTAAAAAAGTAAAACATTGGTTATCGGATAGAAAATTAAAGAAATGTTTAATAGCAGAAGTAGAAGCAGTAGCAACAGCAGCAACAGCAGCAGCAGCAGCAGCAGCAGTACTAGTATGTGTAAATCTATTATTATTATTATTAACAGACTGAAGTGACTATAAAATATGCTCAGCAAAGTACGGAAGGTACGAAAGCCCACGGAAGGTTGGAATGCTCTGCTCGTTGTGCTTAATTTGGCCACCTTTTCATGCAATATTCTGTTCAAGGGCGGTGGCCAATACCTGTGTCCGCTGGAGAATTGTTTGCAGGGCTGGAATCTCCTGATCCCTGCTCGTAATGGCCCGATTTTTGCGTTTGATCTCCTGTTCGAGGACGGTGACTCGTGCCTGTGACTGTCGGAGACTCGCTTCCAGTCTATGCGCATCCTCATTGTGACGCGCCTGTGCTGACATCACCTGAAGATGGACACTTGAACACGTGAAGTTTTAGTTTGTTTTGTATCAAAATTATCCAAACGTTTGACACAGTGATAAAAAACGGCTTATTCACAAGGCGTTTGGATGTAACAATATTTAGAGTAGCCATATAAATATTATGTAAGAAGTACATAATATCACTGCAACTCTACAACAAGAAGAACGAAAGCTGTACATTTTGGGTTCATTAAGATCTGAATGTTAACATGAACGAAACTAAGAAAAACTAATTATGTGTCTAAATGTCACCTCATTCTGAAGTGCAGCGTTCTTGTCTTTCAGGTCAGCTATGGAGTCTTCAGCTTCCTCGATTCTGGCCTGAAATGCTAATAAATGGTCACACCTTTGAGTCAACTCTCCTGCAGTGAATACCATTTACATGTAGTGTTACACAGACTGTTAAATAGTAATGCGAAAATATCGTCTATTGAGTGCCAGAATGTGCTATCAGCATATGATTATTTTTGATGATGTCACCTTATGGCACTTATTAAACGATATTATGGTGAATCTATGCAGTTTTTTAGTCTCTAGAATTAAACTGATGAACGGGAAAGCCCTCAGGAAGCATAGCCTGCACGATAAAACAGCAGCCTTGGTTTTATTGAAGCCGTTCATCAGTTGTAATGAATAATGCCACACCACTGACGCCCCCAGCGCATGAGCGGAACTCCATTTTTAAATGTAAACAACATACATGTACACTCCATGATCCATGAGGACCAGAAAAATATGATGACACAATGATGTACATTGTATTATCAATAGAATACTTCTTTGAACTTCACTGACATTTCTCGTCGTTAAAAATGTGAAACAAATACGCGCGTCCTCTGGTCCTTGAAGGTATGATTCAATACTACGGAATGCGACGTCCGCATTACCAACTGGGCTAACCAGCTATACAGACTGGAAGAGAACATCTTTCCCTTTCATCAGTTTAATCTACATCGTATCTCACTTGTGGTAAAATCATAATCAAATATAAAAAAAGGTTTTTAATGTGCTGCGTATAAAGTGCACTTCTTTTTTTTAAACTGCAAATTTTACATTGACATTTTGGAACAAAACAGTGATCTTAGTTTTAATATCGAATAAATCTATTTTAGTGAAGCTACCTTTATGTTCGTCGCTGCAAATCTCATCACTTCTATGTGCATGTGTGTCCGCAGAACTTCTATAAATGCCAATGCAATTAGAACCTTTCAGCGCAGCTTCGAATTGGGAGCTTGGTGTGAACTCATATGTTGGGATATTGCTCACTTCTTCCTCAAGTCGACAAAGTTTGTCCAGTATGTGATTTGCTCTGTTCTTTGTGCGGTGTGCAGATATGAACAACAAAACATTGTTGTTTACGTTTTCCTCCATATCAACTTTTAGTCTTATAGCTTCAACTTTAGTTTCCTTAGACCTTTCTTGCAGGTGTATAAGTTTGATTTTTAATTCTTGATTGGCTATTGCAATTTGTGAATGTAAATTCTGGACTTTCCTGTTTAAGCATGCCATGACATTTGATTGAAACTCATTGACTTCAGTTGTGTCTTTTCGCTCGGAATCATCTATAGCCATTGCTTTGTTCTCAACTGCTGTCGTAGTTTTACCCGCATCATCTGCTAGTTTACTTATAAAAGATTGAATGTCCTTATAAACACTGCTGTCTTGAAAACTGACAGAGATATTTAGGATTGACTCCAACTTGCACGTGTGTGAATCAAACGCGATACAGTCACCACAGAGCAAATCCTGATGTACAGGACAAAAGTATTTTATGAGCTCCCGAGGATGTTTCTCACAATGCTCACTGAGGTTCTCATGGACTTCTTTCACGGTATCCTTAGAAGGCATGTGCTCCTTGTCAAGTTGATGGTGGTTTCTGGTGGCTTTTGATCGTCGGTGTACGTTTGAGCACCCAGAGCACATAAACTCGGTGCAGACTGTACAGAACGCATATGCCTCTACAGCATTTCCTCCCTTGATACATATCTGGCAGTAAGGATAGTCTGAGCCAGCAGCAGGCGGGGATCTTCCTGGAACCTCAAGGTGTGCCATGTTTTACCTGAAAGAATGAAATTTGTGTTTGCGCTTAGGAGGTACTTGTATTTAGTAAGATGTAAGTTAAAATTTTGTGTGAGCTTGTTAAAAAACTACCCATCAATTTAAATGAAAGCACTTGCAATCGAAATCATGATAGTATAGGTATATGCAAATGTATTTTGATCATTTCAAAACAGGCCCGCGTGTAATAGTGCATGAAACACATCTGAAAAATATTGATCAGATACAGAAAGAATACTCTTTTGATAATTTTATCCCTTCACAACTTGCCTCGTAAAGTTAAACAACGATAACAAGATAAAATAGTAGCAGGTTAATAATGTAGTTTTATAGTAAACTGGCAATTGAAATGTTTATCAATAGATTTCGATTAGGTCAATTTAATTCGGAACTTTAAATGTTGTCACGTTTATGTATGAAATTATTGTTGTTGATAAGGCGTAAAGAAAAAATATGTCTGGTTCCGGTGACCCGACCCTACCTATTTTTTTTGCCCGACCCTAACCTTTTTTTTTTCATTTAAATACGAAAAACATTTTTTTACTCTATATTCAAGAGAATTTCAAAGAACGTTTTTAAAGCGTTCATGTAAACATTCTAAAAATAAAACAGAACTTGATAATTTTAGTTTAAGTTTTGAATCAATGATATGTTGTCTTGATTGAGGGAAAGTAAATTTTGAAAATAGAAATACTTTGTATGTGTCAATTATTTGAATTTGAAACATTAGATATTCAATCTTTTTTAGATGGTAAGCAGATGTGTGCGTTAGAGTGCTGGTTATTTTCTGGAACAGGAGTTGTTGGCTATAATATAATGAACTATCAAACCCAGAACCATTTGATTTAGAGACTGAAATAGCACAGTATGAGTTTTAGATGAAACAGTTTTTTATATACTGGGTTTATTACCAGTACCCTCTAGATCTTGTGGCAACAATCGAATCCAAACCTCATATTAACTGTCTTTAAATAACTGTACGAATTAGCGCAGCACTATAGCATTCAACGTAATTTAATAAATTTAGCATTCCTTGCGACTACTTTTTACGCTGATATTCAGTCAACTTAAAATGTTCTACAATCCATGATTTTGCCATATAATTGCATAAATACTCTACTAGTTATAGCAAGCCCCGAAAAGGTCTCGTTTATAGCGAGTGATATTTTCAAAATATAACACTTGCAGAAAGAAACAATTATTAAACCTATAGGGTTAAATGTGCATAAAACCCCTCCAGCTTGCACACTATGCTTGTTTACAGTACATAAAAAGCTTAGTGTTCCACACACAGGAGACTTTAATCACACAAACTATACATTAAAATAACGTTATTATATCAACCCTCACTCAGAATCAGTAAAACTAAATATAAAAAAATATAAATAAATGCCGACCTACCCTGCCTACTTTTTGGGGGCATGTCACCGGAACCAGACATATTTTTTTATTTGGCCTAACCTATCACTCTCCAGTAATATCAAACCACAGATCTACACTGAGTCGATTACGTCTGTAAAACACATATTGAAAGAACCGTTTTGAAAATTAGATATTGGAAAGTTCTATTCAGGAAAGTCCTATCTCATGCTTTGCCATGTTTATCAGTGAAAACAGGCTCGCACACGATATCTTTTGTCCATATGCTCTTAGTGGGAAAGGTCATAAACATACTCTAAATTATATCATGTTTGCCGATCTCGCCTTTGTCCGTTGTAAAAAAGTTGTTTTAGGTACCCTGTCGATTCTTAAAATCAACTTTGTTTTGCAAGTTTGTTGACATCTGCAGATGCAAGCCAGGGGATGAACCCGGGGCCGCGAAAAAGCGAGGCGAGCACCTTAGCAACTGCGCTACTTTCCCCCAAGATATGTGAGTGAGAATTTAGGTTATATAGATGTACTTATTCAACAAAAGTCCATTAAACGATGGTTGCTAATAGCCTAGAAAAAAAAACCTTAAGAAAGTGAACATGTTCGTGAATGGACGACATCCACCATGAGGAAAAGGTCAAAGGTCACTGTTGAGCCATTTATAGAGAACCCCAGGGGCATAATTTGAACAACCTTGGTAGAGGACCTTTTGATGAAGTTATATACGAAATATGAAAGCTCTGGGCCTCGTAGTTTCAGAGTAGAATATTTTTGAAAATTGCTTTTTGTAGTTACAGACAAGAAGATTTTTTTAAATTGCAGTAAAAAACTAATTTTTGACCCCGTGACCTACTTACACAACCAATTAGAACCATTTGAACACTTTTGGTAGGGGACCACACAGGGATCATACCTATTAAGTTTGGTGAAATTCAAATAAACGGTTCAAGAGAACAAGAGGGCCCACAGGGCCCTGGGTCGCTCACCTGAGGAAAAGATCAAAGGTCACAGTGGAGCCATTTACAGATAAACCCAAGGGCATAATGTTATGTTAACAACTTTGGTAGAGGACCTCTAGATGATCCTATATACCAAGTATGAAAGCTCTGGGCCTTGTAGTTTCAGACAAGAAGATTTTTGAAAGTTTCATTTTAAAAACCTATTTTTTGAACCCGTGACCTACTTAATATGCAACCAACTGGAACGGTTTAAACAACTTTGATAGGGGACCACCCAGGGATCATTCCTGTGAAGTTTGGTCAAAATCCAATACGTGGTTTCAGAGGAGATGTTGTTTAAAGAAATTGTTGACGCACGCACGGACGGACGGACACACGGACAATGGACGACGGACAATGGGCCGGCCATCACCTTGAGACTGTTGTGCTCAGGTGAGCTAAAAAGTCGTTTGATGCTTTTCTATATAATTCAATGTTAAATTGTGACCCCCGGGGCAGTGTTAATTTTGACCCCCGTGGCATAATTTGAACAACATTGGTAGAGGAACTCTAGATGGTGCTATATACCAAATATGAAAGCTCTGGTCCTTGAAGTTTCAGACAAGAAGAGTTTTGAAAGATTCATTTTAAAACCTATATATTGACCCCGTGACCTACTTATACAACCAACTGGAACGGTTTGAAAAACTTTGGTAGGGGACCACCCAGGAATCATGCCTGTGAAGTTTGGTCAAATTCCCATTAGTGGTCAAAGAGAAGATGTCGTTTGAAGTTCTCCTTATATAAATCAATGTAACATTTTGACTCCGGGGTGGGGTCAATTTTGACCCCAGGGGCATAATTTGAACAACTTTTGTAGAGGACCTCTAGATGATGCTATATACCAAATATGAAAGCTCTGGGCCTTGTAGTTTCGGACAAGAAGATTTTTTTAAATTGCACTTTGAAAACCTTTTTTTGACCCTGTGACCTACTTATGTAATCAACTTGAACCATTTGAACAACGTTGAAAGGGAACCACACAGGAATCATTCCTGTGAAGTTTGGTCAAATTCCCATTAGTGGTTCAATAAGAGATGTCTTTTGAAGTTTTCCTGATACATGTATAAATCAATGTAAAATTGTGACCCTCGGGGCGGGGTCAATTTTGACCCCAGGGGCATAATTTAAACAACTTTGGTAGAGGACCTCTAGATGATGCTATATACCAAATATGATGGGCCTTGCAGTTTCGGACAAGAATATTTTTGAAAATTGCATTTTGAAAACCTATTTTTTGACCCCGGGACCTACTTATGCAACCAACTGGAATGGTTTGAACAATTTTGATAGGGGACCACTCAGGGATCATTCCTGTGAAAATTGGTCAAAATCCAATAAGGCGGTTGCAGAGGAGATGTTGTTTTAAGAAATTGTTGACGCACGGACGCACAGACGATCCACGACGGACAATGGGCCATCACAAAAGCTCACCTTGAGCACTTTATGCTCAGGTGAGCTAAAAATGTACCCCGAATGTCACTAGAGTGGATGTCATCTTTTAAATTTTTGTTTTAAGGAAGATTATTAAGTCAAAGGTCAAATACAATGTAATTGCATCTTTGGTATTTACCATTTATTATTGACCATCACATTGCGATATTTTTATATTTCTACATGAATTTGGTGTCCGGATATTTTAATGTATGGAATATACTACGTTTTGTTTAGTAAATAAGATATTTGTTTTAAAGTTCAGATTGTCATTATCAAGTAAAGCATCTTTAACCTCTTTAAAAACAATAGTTGCGTCTTCACTTAAGACTACTTGGCCATCGAAAAGAATCGGGTGAAACGATCAAAGTCCAATACGCCCCCATTACTGATTGTGTTGTAAATGTATCAGCTGTTAAGAATATATCAATTGTTATTTTTCATATTCCGTTAAAGTTTTTATTTAGTTAAACGATTATTGTATGCATCAAGACCTTATCTTTCTTTTAAATTTGACTTATAGATCACTGTCTGAAACGCCCACGCTGGCGAAATTTCAAATACCTGGTGACATTCTATGTATACTTCAGCCCTAAATCAATGTCAGTTGTAAGGTTTACAATCCTTAAGTCACAGTTAACACTTACCTTATGTTGCCAACTACTATACTTCCAAAAGATATATGCCTGAATTTGTTAATTAATTTAAGTAGTTTTAGCAAGTACTATCCATTTAAGGCTGCTATCTCATCGTTGTGAATGGCTATCTCATGATATGGTTGCCAGTCAAAACGGCCCCAATCGAAAACGGCCCCAGTCCAAAACGGCCCCATTTTCGGTTAAAACGGCCCCAATTTTCGGTTAAAACGGCCCCATATCAAAAATCGTCGGTCAAAACGGCCCCAAACTGAAAAGTTAGTGTTGTATTATTTGAATTTTCAATCAATCTTAATGATTTTACTTCACGATAATACACGTAGATATACATAGTATTATACACACACAATGTAGCTTCGGCAATTTATCATGATATAGTACATGTACGATAGGTACATGTATATTTTGATAGGCTTACCTCTGTCTGTCTGTCTGTCGACCAAATAGTTTCGGCTGATTATTCTGAGAACTATTAACACAAAACTGATTGTTCTTAGTGAAAACAATGCCCTTTTTGCTTTTGTGTCGACTAGGTCAAAGGTCAAGCTCACAAGGGTCACTTTTGTAAAAACAATGGTTTCCGCTGATTATCTTGAAAACTTTTTTATCACAAATCCATCATTTTTATATGCTGATTGATCTTGGTGAGGACATGACCCCTATGCATAGATCCACCGATGGTCATAATCCATTTTATCTGTTCATCTTAAAGGGTTTCGATGTAGTTTCCCATTTCCTTAATTAAGATTTTGTTAAAAATGTGTGTACCTACACCTTATGTCTTAACTAAGTGAAAAATAAAATAAAAACTTAATGGTCATCGGTTAAAGATACTATGCCTGTATCTTTTAGGTCAATATGGTTTACATCTTACATTTTAACCATATTCAAGCAGCGAAACATACTCCCGTAAATATAAGAAACTGCCAAATATAGTTATTCATGCATGTAAAAATAATACAGAAAAAAATGTATTTGTTGAAAATGTCTGGCCCGCAAATTTGGCTTTGTTTATTTACGTTTCAACCCATTGCGTCGAAAAAGTTAAGTGGCTTGACTACAATTGATACCCTCAGTTGACTCGGTGGTGCAGTGGTAACGCATCCGCTTTGGGTTCAAGAGGTCCCGGGTTCAATCCCCGGCTCCGGCAAGGCTTTTTATGTTTGAATTTTTGTTTTGTTGTTGTTGTGTTTTTACTTTTGTGTCAAAAACACACTATTTGTCACACAAGTTTGCAATTCCTTTTACAATTATTATTTATTAAGTATACTTAAGATATTGCAAGATGTATGACTGATTATAAGGGCATAAGGATACAGACCTAGCATCTTTAATAGAGAGCCCTGCTGTAGGCAGTCTATACATATACATAGCGTGCAATAGTGCTCACAAATGTGTTTTATCTTCCTGTTTGAAGCTTTGAAACAAAAGGTTTGTTAGTTTATTTACTAAGCATACATGCACGTATAGCAGCAAACAGTTTGTCAACAAAATATGTAAAAAATGAGGAACTTGTTATATACAACATAGAAACTAAGAAAACAACCTAGTAAGCTGCAACAGACTGAAATTAGATAAGAATGTTTGTAAAAAAATCAGTGTTTACAATATAAAAAAATGCAAATGGATAGATTTTCTGTCCAGCCGCTGATGAACTTATGGAGTTATGTGGATGGTATAGAAACAACTAAGGGAACAGAAAGAAATTCACTTTTTAAATAAGGGTGTGTTCTGTCAACGCAAGTTGTGGCGAGTCTTCGTCAACACAGAGGACATGCACCAGCTTGGTGCTACCATCCAGACTCCCGTTCTCGGCATTCATGGCTGCAGACACGAGCATAGACTGCAGGCGCTCATACTCCGCCCCATCACCCATCAACACCAGCTGATCTCCACCACCTGAGTCCAGATAGACAGCTTCTCCCACTCCGCCCTCTGACCCGCCCACTTCAGTAGCCACGCCCCCTGTGACCGTCTCAATGCCCTGGTCGTGCAGCTGCTGGTGAGCTGTCCATATCAGCTCGTCCTCAAACATCAAGTTACACGCCTCACAGTGTAATAACTCGGACGTAGATGAGTCTAGCGCCAGTCCTTGCTGTAATGAATCAGTTACAAGGGTGGGACCGCTGATGCTGTGGAATGGTATAGTGAGGCCCCCATGTAGCATGGTGTCTGGTGGGAGTGTGTTTTGTCCAATCTTTGCTTCTTCCTCACTGTGAATTGATTCATGTCTTTGCAAGGCACCTAGAAAAAAATATATGAGACATGTTATAAAAGAAGAAGATTGGTCACATTATTTTCAACAGTGGCCTTCATTTAGTTCATATCTATAAATGGTCCTTTTTTTTCAAACAAAGGCATACACAATTCAATAGCCACGAAAATCTACTTGCAAGAAAAGTTTACCTTAAACTTAGCTGCCAGTAAATTTTCTCTAAATCTTATCCAGTATAGATATCTACATATCACATTGTTAACTATCCATGACAGCCGCTGGAATACCCACCTTTACTGTTGAACTGCTGGTGACAGACAGGACAGGTGGTCTGTTTCTGTGACAGGTGTCGCTGCTTGTGTCGGGTGAGGGTCGTCCTGGCTGTAATCATTTAACCATCTATACTTACTTATTGTTGAAATACAATACAATTCATGTAAACACATACATTGGAAAATAACAATAAGCAATGAGATTTAAATTATTATAAAAAAAATTATGTTTATTAATTATTTTTTTTTACTCTGAAATATATAGGCCAAAAAGCAAACATTTCTCAAAATGGAACAAAAAGTACAAAGATGTAGATTTTTTATCAAGAGAGTATGGAAATATATTAGATAAGGGTTAAAATGTGAACATAATAAGGTGAAGTAAGACTTGTACATCTGAACTCGAGGCCGCACACGTCGCACAGATGTGGTTTACGGCCAGTGTGTATGAGGCGATGCTCCTTTAGCGACCCGAGCTGGGAAAACACCTGGTGACATGTCTCACAGCTGAAAATACCAGGCAAACTTAAGGACATGTAATACAATGTATTTAATGTCAAACTTAAGAAAATGTAAGACAATGTATTTAAAACTCAAACTTAAGGACATGTAATACAATGTATTTAATGTCAGGCTTAAGGACATGTAATACAA
>Ga0224511_10000584_pt1 | contig 18172 bp, 6 predicted proteins | sample SF_May12_sed_USG_2_FD_169988 | JGI IMG/M metagenome (GOLD analysis project Ga0224511, IMG submission 169988) | Sediment microbial communities from San Francisco Bay, California, United States - SF_May12_sed_USGS_8_1 | ecosystem: Environmental > Aquatic > Marine > Sediment | place: USA...
CTGTTTGGTTGTTGTCGTGTTTTATTTTTTTTTGTCCAAAAACACATAATTTTTCACGAAATTTTGTAATTCCTTTTGCATACTATTAGTCAATTCTTTCAGAATACTTAACATATTGCAACGTTTTTGACCGGTTATAATTGTATCAAGATATAGACCTAGCATCTTTAAGTTATTTTAAAATGACACAATTAATAGATGCACATTAAAAAAACGTAACTTGTCGTCACTTGATAGCAGGTGCAAAGAAATGACGCACCCACTCAACTTTTATTGATTTTACAAAAGTGTATATCTTAGAGGCTTACAATGTCTAATCGGTTTTGCTACATTCAATCTCATTGTATTCGAAAATAGTATAGTTTTGAAGTATTGAATCCCATTAATATGAACTGTTTTACCAGTTAAAAACAAGTTAGAATAAATATTGTTTTATGCGCAATATAAATCAGTTATTTTGATAAAGTAAAACATGACGAGAACATTGTTATATTTGTAAATATCCAATACCATGTAAAACTGTTTTGTAGACAATTAGTCAAAACCCAACGTGAAAGATAAGAAATAGATTTGATTCTATTCTGCCAAACGAACAAGGATAACAGATGCTCGAATGAGTTTCGCAAGCTTAATTAGTATTCATCTTCTCGGTGTTGGAAGCTTAAGGGCCCTATTCTACGTCTCCGGATCAGTATCAGTATCCGCATTGCGTACGCGTATAAAAAATGGAACAAGTTAAATAACGTTGGGGCTATTCTTGTCGTCCGTATCAGTATCCGGATAAATTTCGTCCGTATACAGGTGCGTATAGAATCGCTATTAGTAATCGGCCGATGTTATTATATACAGACGCCGGCCGGGGCCCGCACGAGATGTGACCCCACAAAAAAGATATGTTAAAAATCGTCCGGTGCCCGAGCGATTCTTTAATTCGCCGATGATTTGCGAATCGCTAAAATAGTACGTCCGTAATTAAGGACACTCCAGGAATAATATAATTTAACAGGAAACAATTCAAGACGAAGGAGGGCGGTCTTGTACTGGAACATGTAGCACAATTATAGGGTTTTGAAATAAGAAACAAGATATGAAGCTAATTCTCACTTGTGTCAATCAATATCCCCTATAACTGTCAGAAGAATTTCAGGCGGTCTTTCTTTCTGAACGACTTTTAAGTGATACATTTTACGTAATAACGCTGTATGTGGTTGGAAAATAAATGAGTTTTCCATTTTGCTTGAAATATATACGAACAATGCAACATCTTTGCATTGTCTATCTTACAAAAACCAAACTTCACATATTGCATCGTTAGTGTGTTAAGATAAATTAGTAACAGACGTTACAAATTAGACTGTTTGACTTCGTATGAGTTACGTGGGATAAATCTGATTGTTGTCCATATCTCTTCTTTCTCCTTTATCTTTCGACATCATAAATAATAGGGAAAATGTATTTTGCAGAGTTGTTTAACTTCTTCTCAGGCTATTGCAGATGAAATTGTTGATTACGTTGTTGACGTTATGTATTACTTTATTGATTTTTTATATATTATATGTCCTCCATTTTTGACGTAACAAAGTTTGGCTCAGTGCTTGATATTAGCAGACTTATGTTTGATGTGAGGTAATCTTATTCTTTAAATTAAGGGTTAAGTGCTTATTTATTAAAGCCACATCAAAGGTTTGGCATTATACGGCAGGAATTAGGCAGGGATGTAAAAAGTCGAAAACAGATCCTATATTGACATCATCATTTTTAATTAAAAGTTGCCTGAATGTTCGTAGAATATGAAAGAGGTTAAGCCCCACTGGTTTCAATCAGTAATAATAGTAAGATTCAAACGATTGTTTTATACTAACACTTCTAGAAATGAATTATATCGGTATCTAAAATGCATCCTCGTCGCAAACACATGTTAAAAATATGAAATCGACTCAAGATGTGAGGCGTAGTTGTCGTTAAGCTTCCAACACCGAGAAGATGAATACTAATCAAGCTTGCGAAACTCACTCCAGCATCTGTTATCCTTGTTCGTTTGGCAGAATAGAATCAAATATATTTCTTATCTTTCACGTTAGGGTTTTGAATATCTGTCTACAAAACAGTTTTACATGGTATTGAATATTAACAAATATAACAATGTTCTCGTCATGTTTTACTTTATCAAATAACTGATTTATTTTTTGCATAAAACAATATTTATTCTAAATTGTTTTTCAACTGGTAAAACAGTTCATATTATTGGGATTTAGTACTTTAAAACAATAATATTTTCGAATACAATAAATGTAGCAAAACCGATTAGACAGTGTAAGCCTCTCAGACATACACTTTTGTAAAATCAATAAAAGTTGAGTTGGTGCGTCATTGCTTTGCACCTGCTATCAAGTGACGACAAGTTACGCTTTTTCAATGTGCATCAATTAATTGTGTCATTTTAAAATAACTTTAAGATGCTATGTCTATATCTTGATACAGTTATAACCGGTCAAAAACGTTGCAATATGTTAAGTATTCTGAAATAATTGACTATTAGTATGCAAAAGGAATTACAAAATTTCGTGAAAAATTATGTGTTTTTGGACAAAAAATTAAAACACAACAACAACTAAACAAACAAATCAACAAACATAAAAAATCTTTGCCAGGACCGGAAATCGAACCGGAACATCACGCACCCCAGTCGAATGCGTTACTTTTGGACCACCGAGTCAAATGAGAGTATCAATTGTTGTCAAGTTATTTAACTGTTTGAATGCAATGGGACGAAACGTAAAAAAACAACGCCGAATTTGCGGGCAACACATTTTCAAAAAAATAATTGTTTTCTGTAATATGTTAGCATGCATGAATTACTACATTTGGCAGTTCCTCAACTTTACGGGAGTATGTTTTAATGCTTAAATGTGGTTAAAAATCTAAAATGTAAATAATTCTGACGAAAGGATACAGGCATAGCATCTTTAAAATGTATACGGCTTCCGAAAATGTCAGATTTATTATGCAATTGTAACGATTTTCTGTAAGGAAACAATGTTGATTTATATCTACACACCTGCATCTTAAGAGACATTTGACATAATGGACAGTTCCATTCCTGTCAATCATGATCATTTATACACCTAGTAATGTAAAAGGTCAATTTAAATCCAGTGCATTAGGGTTATGATTGTCAAGTAACAATCTGACCTAGTAAATACAAACGAAAGCTTACTTCATGTTTGTGATAAACCTTATCACACGAACACAAGAAAAGTACAGAAAGGGGAGGAGACTAAAGAACTGCGCATTGTTTAAGTATGACTTATATGTAAGTTTACATGTAACTCAAGCTTACGTTAAATGTGCATTATGTTCACATAGGCAAGATGCAATAGCACGCAGTGACATTTAATTCCTGAATTCAAAGCCGTAAAACATGGCTGAAATAATGTGCACGCAAATGCCATAGATATCGTGTTGATTACATCTTAAAATAAATAGTACCGATTTGAAATCGTAGTTTTCTACTTAAAGAATAAATTTTGCATGCACTAAAATAAATTGCCAAAATATATTCAAATTTATTTAAATTGCATTTAGAAAATATCCGATATACAAGGCATAACATCCCTACACAAGTTTTGTAACATTTTTGCATTAGCAAGTCAGGTAGTACAGGTACCTGATGAAAGGCAACTGACAGGTCACAAAACGACACTAGCATAACCTTTTCTGAAACGACGTTCATACAATTTGTCCAATTCAAAGATGTAGAATGAATATATGTTTTCCAATCGATTGATTTTCCTTCGTTTCAAATGGTATTATGTATGCCAAGAGCACAACGTTTCAAAACCAGAGATAAGATAGCTTTCAAAGAAATATTCTGAACAAAACAGGAACTAGAAACTTTATATTAAGCCATAACAGAAAATATTTTCGTAATACATATATTATTGGATATGCTCTGGGGATGTTATTTTCTCAAAGGTGTCATTGTGTCAAAAGGAACAAAATGTGAGACACATACACATTTAAGTTTAGAAGCAATTCATTAAATGTAATTTCCCTGTAGACAGAATTTACGTAAATACCTGCTACGAAATGTTGTCCATAAACTTGTCTAGCCACCTGCGCATCTATAAAAACATCAAACCGATCATTATAACAAGTGAAATATTAATTACAGTTACGATGGTGTAATAGTAACACGATAAAATAAGATATTCATTTAAACCTTGATTATATAATATCGGCATTTTATTTTTTATCTGAAAAAGGAGTCTTCAGGAAATAACACTTGCATTAGTATATGGTTTTGTTTATCAGATAAAGTTGTTATAAGTCGTTATTGTTTATTTATGTAATTATTATATGGCTTTAAAAGGCTATACTATTGACGTTTAAGTTTAAGGTTTTTTTAGTTGTTTTAATAATGCGAATGCTTCTGGGTATACATTGTATAATAATAGTTATATACAGTAATTTTAATATAATTATTTAGCATAACGAGAAAAAGTATCATAACGTAAATCATAAAACGAAACACAACGACTGTTTACTAATTAAAAGCCAGTCAAATTAAAACCAAATACATAATAATAGCTGTTATGTTTGACTTACATATCAAACAGAAAGTACTAGTTTTACAGTTATCTTAATCAATTTGAAGATGAATAATTCAGAGTTTATAAATTGTTAACGCCCGGCTAATGTGTAAATTAAAAGGTTTACCTCATCATGGATTTTATTATGTTGTTTCGCTAAAACATACCACATGCCAGTTGTGAACTTGTTAATTAAAGGGAGACAAATGCAGACGAACATTCGCCTGAATACTAGAAAGCGTGCCATTACAGCACCGTCCCTTATGTATCATTTTATCATTCTTACTAAGCATCTTAAATGTGTTTTACTCCCTATATCTACACTGTATTTGTTACACGATCGATCATGGTCTTTATTAAATTAGTTTTTTAAACTTATGCTTTGGTGTTTATATTTGTTAAAAAATGAATTCAGGAAACATGTTTTAATTTACTGTGGTATTTATTCATTATTCAGCTAAAAATGTTCACAAGAACTACTAAGTGAACGATGATTTTATAATCACTAGTATAACGTGAAATGTCAATGACACTGCTGCCCACATTACAATGTAATAAGCTAACTTAGGTAATGAATTTAACGACCGAGGCTTTGTAAACGTTTTAATTAAAAATAAACAAAAATACGTAATTCACTCGTGTTCAATAAAATTCAAAACGCAAACCCTGAGACGTTATATGAAAAGACAACCCTTTTCCCTAAATTTCCTTCTACTTTTATGTCTTAGATCTAAAAAGATTTTTTTCAGAAATGTACATTAAAATCGCCGTAAGCCTCTTTAAGACTTGTGTGTGCGCTAATTATTGAATTAACTGAAAGAAATGTAAAATTGATTAAAAAACTAAATTTTGTTTGTGACATACAGTTTTGTTATGCCTCAATGACAATTCCATTTTATGATAAAGCCCTTTACCTTCGGGGGTGTTATTTCGTTCGCTCACATGATTACATTATTCGCTATATTCGACAACTATTAGACTTTAAGTAGCCATTATTTCACCAGTGACCTGCCTTAGTTTTATAAGCGGTTCCCTGCTTACGCTTGTGCACTGTTTGCCAAACTGGGAACAATACCGGAACAATGTTGCAGCCGACATTTTGTTTCCGGGTTTACAAAATAAAGTCAAAAAATTGCATTAAGACTTGCGACTATTTCGACAGAAGGTTTTGCTTGACCCAGAGAATGACTCTAAATCGACCAAGCGAACGGTCCAGAGAAGCGACAACCTGTTTAGAGAATTTCTTGGCAAAGAAAATGAGACTTTTGGGGAATTGTCAAAACAGGAGATGGCGAAAGCACTCCGCTTGTTTTATGCATCTGATAGGAAGCAAAACGTGAGAATCCCAAAAGGTCGTCATTGAATGCAATTAAATATGGACTAACCAAGTAAAATAAAGAGAACTGTGGAATAGACTGTGTAAATTGTGATTAATTTGCTCAGTATTAGATATTAGGCTTAGTTGTGTGATTTGCAAAAGAACTTAAAATGAGCTGTAGAACCTAAACATGACATTTCAGAAGTTGACTTACACAGACTATTAGATCTGATAAACATTGTGTTAAGGACTGACACACCGTATGGTCTTCAAAGGAAAGTGTGGTAGAATATCATGTATCACCTTTGCAGACGGGGTCAAGAAAATCTTCGCCTTATGACAAGGAAAACCTTCGCAGTGGCCGTCGATTCTTCTGGTATTGAATAAGTTCAGCAAGTTATCGACGAAGGTGACAAGGAACAAAGTCCAAAACATTTAATTTGATAGGTTAGCGTAAATAACACCTTTAGCTATTTCATTACCTCTTGACAGTAATTTAGCCCAGGATTTTTCTACGGTTGTCAGCTCTGACAGTCGTGTTTCTAGGAATTAACATGATGCATTGTCATTTACAAACATTTGCCGGTCAATTCAAATCAACCAGATCTTTTTATTATCATTATCATTATTGTCTAAACAACTCAAAGTTTGCTTTTTGATCTATTCTATAGCGCTGATCCATCTCCAGATGATAAAATGGGTGAGAAACGCATGTACTCCAGGCATGGAACTCAAACGTGCCCTGTCGAGAGCATTAGGTTCTAACTCGGGAAAATTCACCCTGAATTCAATAGATGTTGGCAGCGTCCCCTTAATTCGTTTTAGACCATTAAGGAGTCTAGTACATCACGGCAGCTCTTGGGAGAAACACATTTGCAAGGATGATGTTGACATCTCTCAAATAGCAAGTTTGTTGCACTAGTCACTGCATCCGCCGGGCAACATCTTTTCAGGATAAAGCAGGATTTGAAGCACGTCAGGTTACACGCATTACTGGCCACAAATCGGAATCATCCATTAGGGGTTTCTCAAAGCGCCTCACTGAGAACACAGAGAGACTGGTGTCTGGAAATGTGTAAACCGACAGGTACCCTAAATCGCTAACAATTCAGGTGAAGAAATAGCAAGAATGCAAGCGAATCTTGATGTTATCGATGATAATGACCTACCACTAGAGGATTTGGAACATATTTGAGTGATGAAATGTGTTTATTGACGTTCAATCTTCAAAGAAAGCTGCAAATGTTACTGTCAATGAAACCCATATCCAACAACGTAGTACTACTATCCTCCAGCAAATCCTAGAAAATTTACTTCTCACACGAATGTTCTGCAATAAACAAAGCCAGAATCTAGCATTAATCCTATATTAAATAATTAAGTAGACCACTTTAATGTTCATTATCAGTCACAAATGTAGGAGTGATAATGTTTAGTTTGAAAGTGATAACTTGTGAAAGAATGTTGATATTTTCAAATTGGTAGTGAAACTGTAGCTTATACAATAATGTGTATTTTGATTGAGAATATTGAACAATATACTGTGATATACATTGCGTCTCATGTGATAAAATAAGACTCTGATTGTGATAAATTTTGAATTGACTGTGACAGTTTAAACTTTTGAAATTACATGTTTTTTGTTGTAATTAATCATTATTGCATAGAAAATGCTACTTCGTGACTAACGCAATTTATTTTCTAAAAATGACTTTTGTGTGGATAATGTCCTGAGCGACAAGCGTTGCAAGGCAATTCCTAAATATTATTGAAAAATATCAATTTTCACACCTAATCATTGTGGCTTCGTGGCGCAGTGGATTAGTGCTTGCCGAGATTTGTCCAGGACGCGTGTTCCATCCCGGCTCTGGACCATATATTTTTCTTTTATTATTGTTTACAACATTAAATTTAAAAAAATCCATGAACATCAACAAATTCGGTCTCGCACTTCTATCACATCACTCTTTTACCAAAACCGGTATATGTTCAGCGTTTTAGTTTGACACAAGATAAATCTTTAAAAAGGAGTTAAATTTAAATGCTTTATTATTAATTAACACGACGCATGTGTAGTTGTAGCAGTAGCAATAGCAGTGGTATTTGTATTTATATTATTGATGTTATCATTATGAAGATGCAAATACAATGGAAATAATATTTGAAAATACAACTTATAAAACGCTACAACAAGAACTATATATAATAGTTGTGTTATTACAAATATAACTAATTACCAATCATGATGATTAAAAGGTTATTTACGGTTTGTATGTTTATTTGTCAAAAATGCATGCACGATAGTTACCGATAAAAATGCTGGCTTTCACCAAATGTGTGTTATTGTTTACCTACAATACCGGTTATATTCGCAAACTCCTAACAGGGTTACTTCCCTTGTTTTATCCGGGGGCTTCTAAAACCTAGTATTCAGATGTATTCAGTCATGCAGATTATTATACTCAGAAGTAAAGCAATATTTTAGAATTAAATATCACTATGTCTGACATCAGGTTTCTTAAACGGTAAACTTACTTTTGTGTCTTCTAGACTTTGAGTTTAATCATCATTGACATGATTGTACATACCCCGTTAAAACATCGTGATGTTAGCTTATATTTCTCGCTCAGCATCTTTAAGGCCCTACCCGTCGCTAGTTGGACGTTTTTTTTATAATTTTGTACTGAGCTACAGTTTGGCCTACTACAACACAATCCTACAAGCCATCTTTATGACATTGTATAATTTAGGGAATGTTAATGCATAAAATATCTTAACAGGAGCGTTTGCTTGCTTTTGAATTATGTAAATTTATGTTTATTGCAATTAACGTGGCTGTAATGTGTAGGCATTTGGATGTGCACAAAGTTTCAAAGTCACAGATCTGCAAAAGGTGTATCTTTAAGGCTTTATTTTAAAATTAAATATACACTCAATTTCTGACAAATGCATTGACGAAGGACCTCGCGAATACATTGTATCCCATGTGTGTATTTGCGCGAAAAATGTACCCGCACAAATGCCCTCTGTTACCGTACTTAATAAAAAAGGAACCTTATTATATCTCTTAGACACGAACTTTTCATTCTGAATAATGAACCTACCCTACCTATGTAGGGCACCCTCCGTTTGATATAAGTTCAGTTCATTTTCGTATCACCAAATACAATTTGTTTGTTTAATTAAATCCAAAACGTGTCATAACGAGATGCAATAGTATAAACTGGGTAGTTCAAGTTAGAATCCAAAACATTGAACCAAATGGCCGTACAGCAATACTATGGTTTTCAGGATGTCAGAATAGTAATATATAGGTAAAACAGGTGTCAGCAAAATAAATAACTGTGTAAGTTTGACAACGGTTTTGTTCTGATTGAAAAATCACAGTAAGTATTTAATAATGGAGAAGGAACTCACACCCGATGAAGTTATAGCGGAGCTCGGAGGCTGTGGGAAGTTCCAATGGCGACTGAATATCGTTGCTCACCTGATGAAGTTCTCGTCATGTTTTACAACGATGAGTATAATTCTGATAACTGCGACTCCAAATTGGAGATGTTCGAACACAGAGCACTGTATTAATGCTGTGAACACGTCAACATTTTTTGGCAATAACACCAGCATGGCAACATGTCCAGAAAAAACGTGCTCAATCGGAAATTACAGCTGTGATACCTTTCAATTCGACAACAATATGAAGACTATGGTGTCAGAGGTAAGACTCTAAAATCTCACAAACGGCACATTTTAGTGTAGTCTTTCTTGAGAAAAACGCGACAGCTTTAAGTAATTCTCCCATCTTGTTTGGGACTTCTAAGTTGTGAAAGGGAAAACGTGTGTCCATCGGACAGGCAGCACTCTATAGTGTGCACATGGTCAACACGAAACGGTGTATCTGTCACATATTAATGTGACATAATAATGCATTTAAACAGATCCAGACATTATCTAATGTAAATACAACATTATGTTGTATTCATTAACTGGGCCGACCCCAGACGTTCTTATACTGTTATGTCATTAAAAGTGCGCCACACGTGGTGTAGACATAAAGAGTACCAAGCACGGAATTGTTTCATATCTTATGTAATGTATACTATTTATGTTGTTACACTCTAAAATGTTTGTCTATGTTATGCAATATTGGTATGCAACACAAGAGTAATGACAAAATGAGTAAATATGCAGTTAAATCATTTAATCGGTAAATCTGTTTTTACAATTGGATTTATCTGTTGTCTGCTGACCGATTTACGCTCAACTATTTCGAACAGTTTCAGTTGGTGTGCGAGAAGAACTTCATACCTAGCACCACGATGACGATCCAAATATTAGGAACACTTTTTGGCAATTTGGTGGCTGGTCAGCTTGGAGAACTCTTTGGTAGAAAACGACCGTTCTTCTTCGCCGTTCTGGTGTCCTTGATTGGTAATATCATGGGTTTCTTTGCACCTAGCTGGGTTGTGTATGCAATTGGTTGTTTTCTGAACGGGTTTAGCGCAGGGGCATTTATGACGATGAAATACGCGCTGCTGTCCGAGTTTTCTCTCGCAGACTGGCGTTCGTGGATTATAGGCTTTCCATCCTGGCCTATAGAGCAAGCGATATTTGCTCTTTGTGCTTGGGGGATAAGAGATTGGCGATACATTCAACTTATGAATGCTGTTGTGTGCCTGGTGTGTTTGATGGCGTGGTGGTAAGCTTCCTTGTAAATATAACAAAGAACTGGGGTTGCACCAAACACTTTTAATCATTTATACTGTTTAGTTCTATTCTTTATCAATTAAAATATATCAAAGGAAAATTCGTTTGCTAAGATACATTTAGTACACTTTTTATTTAAATTTAAGTGCCGTTTTCTAATCTATATAGGTTTTTTATTAAAATGCATTTCACATAATCATGTATGAACACATTGTCATTATCTGACGCTATAGGACAGTTCCAGAGAGTTTTAGGTGGCATGTTGCGCATGACAGACAAGATAAAGCAGAGAAAATTGTCCGTCACGTTGCTAAAGTTAATCGTAAGGCTATATTTTCCACGGAACATATACTACGGAAGCCGCAAATTACGGAGACGTCAAAGAAACACACGATCTTAGACATGTTTTCTTCGAGAAAGCTTATTCATGTTACTGCTTTTTCAGCTTTGAATTGGTACGTATATTATATATGTTTGATGTTTAATCAGCCACTGACAACAAAATGTAATAGATTTTGCAAACCAGTGTAGCTATGTTTTTGTTAAACAAAAAAAATTGAAGTGATGTTCAAAGAAAGAATGTTGTAAATAAAGCCTGATTTTTACACATACATGTACATGTAATACGGTAATACACGTCATTATTCTTGTATCTACGAAAAATTATCTGCACATTCGTAGACAAGTAATGCAATTTTAAGTGTAATTATGTTTTGATGACATGTCTTACCATCTTGTTCAATTGTCATTGTAGTATATTTATATGATTTTATTACAGGGCTGCTCTTGGTTTGGTTTCGTACGGGCTTGCGTTCGGAATACAATCCTTGTCTGGGAATATTTTCTTAAACCTATTTCTGTTTTCAATTACTGTGATACCTTGTAAGGTTGTAGCTATGTGGCTTCAAAATCGGTAAGACATTTCTTAATCAAAAAGTAAAAATGAGTTATGGCGTTTGGTAATTCGTTTTAAATGGACAATCAGAAGAACTGTTTTAAATTGTTTACATTATATACGACTTACACTGGATACGTAAGATAAATCTACACATAAATTTAAATAATTTTTTATCACATTAAACAGCTTTGGTCGACGAAGGACGGTGGTCATTTGTTTTGTTATTGTGGCTGCTGGTGGGTTCATAGTTGGAGCTGTTCAATCTGCAAGTAAACCTATAAATTGCCTTTATTTGATTCATTTTTGTTTAATACAGGGACGAGATTAGACAGAGAGTAGACAAAGAGTAGACAGACACAAAATCAACCTTTATACGTATAAACACACCAGCCAAATACAAGCACAATTTACACAATAATGCTCGTATTTGTCTGGTGTGTTTATACGTATAAACGTTGATTTTGTGTCTGTGTACTCTCTGTCAACACGCCCATCTATAACAATTATGTTACATGTTCAAAGAGTCAATGAAGAGCACATCTTAAAAGTTTAGGATGCACCGTGTGATATTGCAGCTTTAACACGATAATTCTACATGGATTTCATTGAACATTCTAATTCACATTAAAACGTTTTTGATTATATATCTATAAATAATCAATTAATTTTAACAGTTAAACTCAATAACAATATGTTTGACCGGACCGTGGATTGAACCCGCCGCGCCGCGCCCTCGACAAATAGAGAATGCACCTCACCAATACGCTATTTTCCCCACACTGTATGCTATAAGAAAGCATTGAACTCGTCTTATACGAGAGTTGCTTAGGACATAATACGATTCCAAGTAAAATATAGAAATATTCTGCGTTTGTGATGGGATGCAAACAATGCAATTTAACATAATTAACGCAATTTATTACCTTCTAAATATAATCATGAAAACTAATTGAGTTGGACCTACCGATATGATGTAATATGTAAATATAACTAAGGGCGTCGCCATTTTGTTCTGTCCAGTATTTTTATAATATGTAGGCACTCTCTGGTGTTTAGTAATTATAACAAAATGATAAACAATTTATAAATAATTAGTATATAACCCATACGTATGATACCATATGAGTTTTTTCACAGATGCGTCCAACAAAGACATTCTAACCAATGTCTTTGCAATAATTGCAAATGTTGGCATCCAAACAGCGTGGGGTCCAGTGCAGACAATGACCATTGAAATGTATCCCACCGTCATCAGGTACATACTATTGGATTATAATATTATAACGGTGTATTTCCTTAATGGTATTCTGTGCATTTAAGGTATTAGGAGTGTAAAGCAAATCGAAGGAGACTAATTTCTATATCACTTACAACTGAAATGGGTGTATCAGAAAGAGTGGTCAGCTTAGTTTATCTTGTTTATGATCATTGTTTTCAGAACGATAGGGTTTGGAACGTTGAGTGTTTTTGGAAGAGTTGCAGCAATGGCTGGCCCACAGCTCGTGTATCTGGTAAATTATATGTTACCTTCTTATTTGAACAAGAATTTCGAACTAATGTGGGCAATTGTAATTTTTCTAACACAACAATAAACGAAATTTAAGCTTTAAAGCTGAGCGCGAGATTTGAGCTACATTACAATTTATCGACATAGTTTATATGGAGTGCTTACAAATAAAACAATACAAATATGCAAGAAAATACAAAACACATTGTGGGGTCCGATCCGGGAATTTAACCCGCACCCCGACAAAAGGAGATAAACAATATGTGACTTTTGCTTTTACCAACTGCGCTTAACGGCGTTATTGATTATGGCGGTGACTATTCAGTTTTATAGATTAACTTAGAAATCATTCTTCACATATACATGCAACTTTTCTTTGACAAAACAAATATTACATATTTATCAAGAAGAATATTTGTTGCAGGATGTATACGTTCCAGGTATAATGTACCACGTGATCGGGGTAATGGGCGTCCTGTGTGCCCTTGGAAGCCTTACACTACCGGAAACCAAGGACAAAAATCTTGCTGACAAGTTGAATAAACACAAAGTTACTGTTGATCCGGTAACAGACAAAATAGTTTGAAATAATTGAAACAAAGTACTTTGTTGATTATTTTAATGGTTGTTTAGTGTGTATTTTTGTGTTGACGTCATATTATAGCAAATATCGTGCGGAGAAAGCGATACACATAATACATGTCATTAAAACAGATATTTGTAAAATAATTATTATGCGTTTGGTGCCTTTTTTGTAACAGTATAGACACAAATAATAATGACTTATGTTTTGGCATAAGCAAAGACTCTAGCTTGCATTAGGTACTTAGTTTTAAAATATGTACGACTGAAATAATAGTGCTATGTTACTTGTTATATAAGTTATAATGTCATCTTTTATTGTTTGTCATTTGTCATTATGTACATTCATAAATATAGTAGATTATTATACATTTTTTGGGTTTTTATCATCAAATTCATCTTACAATCCAAAACAAATATTTTACATCATAGTTTGCTTTTTTTCAAATAATATAGTTTGTTTTTAGGAATCCGAAAGTCATTGACCTTGAAGAACAATTTGCAGCATAATATTGAAGGTATAGATTGCGATACGACAAATGGAATTTGTTCACAATATAGATAAAATACTATATAACTGTATGTTTGTTAAACCTATTATGTAAACTAACCAGTTTGATGTAGCATCATAATATTGTGTGGAGCAGTTAGTTACTTGCTAGGAAAAGGAGTCAATTGGTACCCATGTAACGACAATATTACGAGGGTTGATCGCAAATAAACCGGAAGTTTGCTCTCAAATATTTTTATTTGTTCAAACGAGCAATCCTCTACATCAAAAGATATGGCAATTTATATGCAGACAGTTGGCCCTACTTCTTATTTGAAAAACACATACTTGTATTCATAATCATGAATTTAAAAACCATGGTAACGCGGTCAGCGCATCATTTTACTGTTACGTCCGATGTTTAAAGTTGTTTATCATTGTTTCCTTTAATGCTTTGTACATAAAAATCCGGGAAATTGTCGTGCCGTTATTTTCTGTCTAACTGAATCGCCAAAAACTTATATTTGAAATACCGTAAAGACGTCTATGATACGCCATGGTCTTGTTCAAAGTCTACCAGAACATACTACATTGTACAACCACCCTAAGAAAGCAAGTTTAGGTTTTTGTTTTGTTTATGTTAAAAATAATCACCGTCACTCGGCGTCCTGCTACTTCTTGTGTTCATAAATATGGGTTAGCAACGAAATAGTTCAAAGTATGTGTTTCTCGCGCGGCACTTATCAGAACGACGAGATCTTTACACAACACGTTTTGTTAATTTCGCTTTAATTTCATAAAATTACAAGTACAAGAACAAATACCACTAAATAAGAATGGAAATATGGTAGGTAACTGAATGAGATCAAATTGGTATATAGTATGCTTATATTAAATGTGAGTTGTTGTTTGGAAGAACCAACGAGCTATTCAGAGTTTATGAACTGATTATTATTATGCTTTTAGGAGGACTTTATTTTAAGCCCCATAATGTTTAGAAAAGTGTTTTCATAACAAACGTATTCTGTTCTAACAAAATATTTCTAGCTAAACAGTTTTTATACATTTATATAGACTTATGTAGTAGATCTACACACGTTGCTTACAAGAACCCATATACACTGTGTGGCGGTTTAGAAACAAGAACAAAGTTTGCATTTGGAAAGGGTTTACGTTAATTACATGACTAACACTATATGTCTATATGTGCTTACTTTTAAGTTCATGTTTAACTAAATCGCGAACGCTATGTGGTGATGAGTAACCGGGGTTGCCTTCAATGGAAAGTAATTTCAATGGCAGCACAAGTTAACATATTCTGTACTCTCTTTGTTACCTGGTTATCTGTTCACTCGATTATCTCAGCTTTTGATGCGCCGACGTTTAAAATAAAGTTCTTGTTTCGGCATTGTTTCTTTCGAGAAATATTTCTTATTTATTTTATCCAATTGTTTATTTAGCTTGCAAAGACGTTTAAAAGATTGTATAATATAATCTACAAGATCGTGCATTAGATAGTATTTTCTACGTTTTTGTAAGGTATTTTGTAAGGTATATTAGCCGATAAAGGTAGATGTACAGAGTTTATAACACTGTATTGCATTACACAGTAGTATATAATGAATCTAAATAACAAAAACACTGAGATATTCATCCTTGAAGGCCTTCATATGAACATTTCACGTAATCCCTTTCAAATGAACTTAATGTTTTAAACCAAACGTTCATATAAAGTCGAGAACCTCTCTCGCAACAATATGCTAAAGCTATAGAGCGTTCCGCATAAACGAATATCAGCTAACGTTTAACACGTGTACGTCATGTGTGTGTTCATGGCACAAAGTAAACATTGATTTTGATGTACATTGTCTATTGTATTTTTTGAAAATCCCATTCGATCCAATGTTTTATATACAATAAAACACCAGTCCTAAATTAAATTTATTCCTATAAAAGAGATTTAGCTTCTTCTGCCAGAACGTTACATTACATGTCTGATATAAATCTCACGTTTATTTATAATCAAGTGTCATTGGCGGTCTTACAGAATGTTTCCAAGTAAGCGAAAATCTTCAGAGACAAAACTCAGTAAAAATTACCAACATACGCCTGCTAGAACGTACCGAGGTATTATCTTACCTCACTTCCGGAAACCATTCAAAACGGCAACGATCTATGACCGCCAGTACAGGGTTAGCTTTACAATGTCACATTAAATTGCTTCATTCAAAACGTCTGCAATGGGCAAAAATATTACAATGCTTTAGATGGTTACGCTTTATGTTTCCGTAACGTCATTTACGATGGAAGTGTACATATGGGTATTTTGCAGTTCCACCTTTCATTTTAAAGAGGACCATGTACGCGTGTAAGACGTAAAACAGAAGCTTAAGTGTTATGGCATCATCTTGGTTCAAAACGGGATTTGGAGTCGTAAATGGGAACCTACGTAGATGCATGTTGGTATGCAGTCTATATGATTAGTCAAAACAGTTTTGTTTCATGCGTCAGTTTGTAATTGTTTATCTTATTTTGCGTCAAAGGCAACTACTGTTATCATATTGGCGACCTTGAACAACGCGTTTTCAAAATATTTCCAACACTGTGACACCAAGTTTAGTTATATATCACTATTTTAAAACTATTTTAAATGCTGATGTTAGCATGACTAGTTTCTTTTTTTTTTCCTTTTATTTTGTATAGACAGTTTATTGCTATTTACGGCATTATAATTATTTTTGACTATTGCGGTCGTACATTGGAACATAGATGCATGTTTGTAGGTAGTCCATATTATTAGACAAAATAGGTTTTGTTTCATGCAACAATGTGTAATTGATCATCTTAGTTTCGTCAAAGGCAACTACTTTAATCATCTTTGCAACTTTGAATAACGCTTTTCAAAGTATTACCAACATTGTGAATTTGTGATACCTAATTTAGTTATTTATCACTATTTTTAAAATATTTTAAATGCGGATGTAAGCATGACTAGTTTCTTTTTTCTATTCGTATATTTTGTATAGACAGTTAATTGCTATTTACGGCTTTATAATTAATTTCGACAATTGGGGTCGTAAATGGGAACCTAGACGCATGTTGGTATGCAGTTCAAATTATTAGACAAAAAGTTTTGTTTCATGCAGCAATTTGTAATTGCTATCTTATTTTATATCAAATATTGACAAATATAGATCTTCTACTAGGTTTGCTTTATTCTCGTTCATTTTTAACAATTTTATATGGTTTATCTAATTAGCTGCTTCAAAATAAAACTAAACAAAAACACGCTTTTTATTTGTTTTACATATTCGTATGATACATTGTAAATGACGCAAATAAACACTTTGTGAAAACAAATGAATAAGACTCGTCGATGTCCTGTTTACTGAGTAGTCTTTACCCATTGTGTAATGCAATTCCTGGCAGAATTTCCTGTGTTTTAATGCAAAGCGGTTTGCTCAATCGATTTATATTTACCTGATCTTAAAACTGTCACGGATACCCTATTAAAATACCCGACTATTATTAAATTTAGTAAACTTAGCATAGCGTCACATAGCCGTGATGTTATTGTTGTATTAAATGAAATATATCGCTACGCTCTTGTTTTGTTATATAGTATAAAGAAATGTTTGTTTTGTGTATTGGTCAGCACCACATAAATAATTAAAATAAAATATGTAAGAAAAGGTATCCTTTATGTGTTCCTGGTGTGGATAGGAAAATTACTAGGAACACATGAAAGGTACTTATATTATCGAAAGAAACTGGACACATATTAAAATTTGATTCAAATTATAAAATCAATTAGATTTTTCTTGAGTCGATAATTCCACTGCACAGGTCACAGACACATGCAGTGAATGCACATTTCCTTGGCGGGATAACTGTTACAACTGTTACTGTTATGACCCTTCAGCAATATTCGACAATCAAGTGTATATAAAGTGTCATAAAGAAAAGACAACAGGCCTGGTTGGAGAGATTAAATGCATTTTTCTTTCTTTTTCTTCTCCAAAAAATGTTGAGAAAGTGTGAGGTTTGCTATAGCTTAAAACTGGTTTAAACTCCCAATGAA
>Ga0224511_10000585_pt1 | contig 18169 bp, 15 predicted proteins | sample SF_May12_sed_USG_2_FD_169988 | JGI IMG/M metagenome (GOLD analysis project Ga0224511, IMG submission 169988) | Sediment microbial communities from San Francisco Bay, California, United States - SF_May12_sed_USGS_8_1 | ecosystem: Environmental > Aquatic > Marine > Sediment | place: USA...
TACGGAGTGGACTTGATGGTTACAGGTTTGAGCTTTGCCAGAACCTGGAGCGCCACCTTGAGCGACTGAAGCTCGTTCTCCACGGAGATGATCCGCTTGTCCCCGTTGGTGCCGCATCCGATCAGGTGTTTCAACTCCAGCTTCAGGGGGTTGTCCCTGTGGACGAAGATTCTCTCTATCAGCGATTCCTGGCGATATTTCAACTGCTGGCGGGTAAGCTCGCTCTGGCTGCTGGCGCGTCGGTGCACCAGGATGTCCTGGCTTGTGTAGTCGAGCACCACATATTCGTCCCTCTGGGTGATGGCCAGGGTCCTGATTTTTTCCTGGGTGGCCCGCGAGGCGATGATGTTGGCCATGCAGCCGCTTTCGAACTGGATCTGGACGTTCACCACGTCTTCCCTCTGGCTCATCACCGACGAACCGATCACGTTGAGGCTGGCCACCGGCGAGTTCACTATATTCATGATGATGTCGATATCGTGGATCATCAGGTCCAGCACCACTCCATCTTCCTGCACCCGGGGATTGAAGGGACCCAGGCGTCGCGACTCGATAAGGATCGGATCCTTCACCACTTTGCGCAACTCCTGCACCGCGCCGTTGAACCGCTCCACATGCCCCACATGCAGGGCAACGTTCTTCTTGGCGGCCATGTCAAAGAGCCTTTCCGCGTTTTCCAGTGTGTCGCAGATCGGCTTTTCCACCAGACAATGTTTCCCGGCCTCCAGGCATACCATGGCGATAGGGAAATGTTTCTTCGTGGGGACGGCGATGGTGAGCACATCCACCTTGTCCAGAAGCTCGCGGTAATCTTCGTAAAATGTGGTCCGGTACTTCTCGGCTACCGCCTTCCCTTTTTCCTTGTCCACATCAGAAACGCCGGCAAGCTTGACTCCGGGAATCTCCGAGTAGGCCGCCACGTGATATTGGCCCATATGGCCAACGCCGATAACTCCAGCGTTAACAGTGCTATACATTATTACTTACAAAACCCCGGTATTGATTAAACTTATATTATATCAAAAGAGCGCCACTTATCAAACAACGACGGCATGGTTCGCGCGCGGGCTGGGCTCATGGCTTTACAGCGTCAGGCCCCTTTCTGATTTTGCGATATGCTCCAGAAGGTCGCCTATCAGTCCATCGCGGCCCATTTCTTCCTCTATCTTCTGCGCCGCAGAGGGAATGGCCAGGCCGGAGCGGACCAATATCTTGTACGCCCTTTTAAGATTAGTCCTATCCTCGGCTCCGATCTTGAATTTCCGCAGGGCGTAGGTGTTGAGCCCATGGGCCTGGGCCGGATTCCCCGTGACGGTGAAACAGGGGAGCACGTCCTGGACTATGCGGCTTGCCCCCCCCACCATGGCCATGTCCCCCACCCGGACGAACTGGTGCATCACCGCGCCCCCTCCCACCACCACGCGGTTTCCCAGCCGCACATGGCCAGAGAGCCCCGCCAGGGAGGAGAAGGTCACTTCATCGCCCAGCACGCAGTCGTGGCCGATATGGGTCTGGCTCATGATGAAACAGTTGGCCCCGATGATGGTGGACTGCCCCTTGTGGATGGATCGGTGCACAACGGTCAATTCGTTAATCAATGTCCCTTCCCCCACCTCCACCCACGACTCCACATTTTTCCAGTTCAGGAATTGAGGGTCGCCGCCGATCACCGATTTGGCCCCGATGACACAGCCTGGGGCCAGCTTGGTCCAGTCGAGCATGGCGTAGGGTTTGATGACGCATCCCGCGCCGATTTTCACATGCGGCCCTATATGACAGAATGGGCCGATTTCCACCCCTTCTTCTATTTCCGCGTCCGGGTGGATATAGGAAGCGGAAGACGGAGAGCCCGCCTTGTTCATTTTTTATCCTCGATAACGGCCATCAGTTCGCTTTCGCATACCAGCGTATCCTGCACGAAAGCCTTTCCTTTCATTTTCCATATACGCCCCTTGGCTCTTATCACATCCAGCTCTATCCGCAAGGTGTCGCCCGGGATCACCGGCTTTTTGAACCTGGTGTTGTCTATCCCGGCGAAATATGTGAGGGCGCCCTTTCTTTCCGGATTGCTGAAGATGGCCAGCGCGGCGCCGGTCTGGGCCATGGCCTCCACTATCAGCACTCCCGGCATCACCGGCTTGCCGGGAAAATGCCCGGGGAAAAAATACTCCGAGCCGGTCACGTTCTTGATCGAGACGGCCCTTTTGGACGGCTCGATCTCCACGATGCGGTCTATGAGCAAAAACGGATGACGATGGGGAAGATACTCCTCCAGCTCATGGTGCTCTATTATCAATCTTCCCTCCTAGTCCTTTTTTTTCGCCAGGTCCTTGACCTTGGCCTCCAGCCTGTCCAGCCGCTTGCCGGACAACAGGAATCTTTTATATTCCATATTTTTCATCGCCATGGGCCCGGCGTATACGCCAGGCTTCTCCAGGTCGGTATATACGCCCGACAGACCGGCGATCATCACTCCATCGGCCACCCGCACATGGTCGGAAACCGCCACCGCCCCGCCGATCATCACGTTCTTTCCGATCACTACAGAGCCAGCCACTCCGGCGCATCCGCATATGATGGTGTTCTCGCCGATCTCCACGTTATGGGCCACCTGCACCTGGTTGTCGATCTTCACCCCTTTTTTAATCAGGGTGGAACCGAGCATCCCCCTGTCCACAGAGGAGCAGGCGCCGATCTCCACGTCGTCTTCCAGCCTCACGTCGCCGATGTGGAGTATTTTTCGGCTCGACCCGTCCTTCAACCGGACATACCCGAACCCGTCGGAACCCACCACGCTCAAAGGATGGAGCACGCAACGATCTCCCATCACGACCCGGTCCATGACCACCGCGTTCTCGTGGATGTGGCAATCTTCACCGATCTGGCACCCGGCGCCGATCCTGGCCCCCGCGCCGATAGTAGAGTTTTTCCCGATCCGCGTCCCGGATCCTATGGAAGCGTGGGGCCCCACGTAGACATTTTCGGCCAGGGACGCGTCCGGGGCGACCCATGCCGTGGGATGGATTTGCGCCTCTGGTGTTTTTTGTGGATAAAGAAGCTCCAACGCCAAAGAAAATATATGAAGCGGATCCTCGGCCCGGATCGCAGGGCGATCAACAGCCACTCCGGCCGGAGCCACCAGGGCGCCCGCGCCACAACCTGCCAGCAAGCCGGCTTGTTTTTCCGACTTGATGAACGACAGATCCCCCGGCCCCGCCGACTCCAGCGAGGCGGCGCCTTTTATAACAACGGCGCCGTTCCCTTCGGCCGACAATCCCAGGGCGGCGGCCAGCTCATCCAGCCTCATGCGCCTGGAGCCTATTTTTTTCCGCCGGACTGCTGTTGGTCGTAGATCTTGATTATGTCCTGGGTGATATCCACAGAATCGTCGGCGTAAGCCACCACGCCACCGGCGGGAGACAGGCCTTTGCTGTTCTCCAGGACCAGCGCTATATTTTTCTGCTTGGCGTAGTCGCTGATGATCCCCTGGACGTCGTTTATGATCTTCTGCGAGGCCATCCCCTGGGCCCGGCGCAGCATGGCGGAGCTGTCTTTCTGGTAGTTTTCCAGGTCCCTTTGCAGCCTGTACATCTCGAACTCCTTCTCCTCCACCACCTCAGGGCGCCAGATCATTTTCTGCTGTCCGAACTCGGATTCCAGCTTCTTGAGCTCGTTTTGCATATCCTGCATCTTCTTGCCCTCAGCTTCCATCCGCACTTTCAACTGCCCCACCGCCGCTTTGCCGGCGACCGATTCGTTGATGATAACCTGCATCCGGACAGTGGCCACCTTGCCATCCGCAGCCTCAGCCATGCCGACTCCCAGGGCGAACATGGCCACCAGCGCCCCCAGTGTCACTTTTGCGATAATGTCTTGTCGTTTCATTTAATTAAAAATCTCCTCCGATGGTAAAGTGGAACTCGTCTGCCGATTCACCTTCCCGTTGGTCCAGTTTAAAGCCGTATATAAGAGATATTGGGCCGATGGGAGAGAAAAAATGGATCCCAAAGCCCCAACTTTGCCTCATGTTCGACAGATCATATATTTTTTCTGTGGTATTTCCCTTTTCGTCATTGGGGCCATACAGATTGCCCCTGTCGTAAAAACCAAATCCGCGAAAATACCGGGTAAACCTGTATTGTAATTCAAAGTTGAAAAGCAGTAAAGCCTCGCCTCCGATGGCCTCGCCGTTCTCGTCCAGCGGCCCCACTTCCTTCAGATTAAACCCTCGCAGGTCCCTGGCGCCCCCCATGTAGAACTTCTCCGAAACCACCAGAGGATCCTCGCCATACGCTTTGACGTATCCTATCTTGGTGTGGAACATCCCGACGAATTCGAACATCAGGGGCTGGTAGTGGGTTAATTCGCCAATCCCCTTGTAGTATTTCTGGTCCCCCCCTATCCCAGCGTACTCCAGGTATCCATATATCCTGTTCCCGCTGGAGGGGCCGAAGGGGTCGTCCTTGGTGTCGTATGTAACAGAGGGGAACAGGGCGCCGATGACCCGCTCTCCCTCCTGCTCCAGCAGATATTTGCTGGCGTTTTCCGGAGTGCTGATGCGGATATTGTTGTTCTCCAGCTTATAACCCATCTTGGCCCAGGTAAAATCCCCCACACCGCGGCCGAGGGTGAGGGCTCCTCCCACTCGGCGATCCTCATAGGTCTCATAGACGTATGTATGGTTATACAAATTGATCCCGCCGGAGAATCTTCGGTCCCATATGGCGGGCTCGCTGAAGCTGAACTGATAGTCCTCTCTTTTTGTGGAAGTGTCCACGCTCATGGACAGGGATTGGCCCTTGCCATACAGGTTGCCCCATTTGAGCGTCCCTGTCATGGTCAGGTATTCCTCCGAGCTGTATCCCAGAGCGAAGGAAAACTGGCCTGTGTCCCTCTCTTCCACTTTCACTTCCAGGTCGATAAGGTCCTTGTCGCCCCGGCTGCGCTGCTCGAAATCCACCTTCTCGAAAAATCCCAGCCCGTTGATCCTCTTCAGGGAAAGCCGCAGTTTTTCGCTGTCGAAAAGCTCCCCTTCCCCCACCAGAAACTCCCGGCGGATCACCCGGTCGCGGGTGCTATCATTGCCGCTGATCTCGATGCGCCCCACGTAGATCTTGTCCCCTTTCACCGGCGTCATAACGACATTCACGGTGTTGTCGCTCCTGTTGACGTTGAAGCTTGGGTTGACGTTGGCGAAGGCATAGCCTTTTTGGGCATACAGGTCGTTTATCTTGTAGATATCTTCCCGGAAGCTTTTCTGGTTGAAAACATCCCCTTCCTTGACGCTGACATGTTTCCACAGCTCCTCGCTGGTGAACACCGAGTCTCCCTTGATCTCTATTTTCCCGGTGAGGAACCTTTCCCCTTCGGTGATGGGGAAGATGATGTATATCTTTCTTTTTTCCTTGTCGATCTCCACCTTCGGCTCGCCCACGCTGACCTGGATATACCCGTGTTCGTTATAGAAGGTCTCCAGCAGCAGCCGGTCGCCCTTCAGGGCGTCTTTCTTGAACGAGCCATCGCTGGAAAAGAGGGAAGTCCAGGTGGTGGCTTTGGTGCTGACCACCTCCCGCAATTTGTAGTCGGGGAATTTCTTGTTGCCCCGGAAAGCCACCTTGCCAACGTTGATCTTGTTCCCTTCCTTGATCACATGCTCAACATTGACCTGGTTGTTATCCAGCTGGTGGATGGTGGTCTCCACTTCGGTGAAATAGAATCCCTTGTCCCGATACAGGTTCTTGATCCTCTGGCGGTCCCAGGGCAGAAACTCGCGCATGAAGAAGGCGGATTTTTTCGTCCGCAGCTTGAAAAGCACCACCGACTTTTCCACTTCTTCAGAGCCGGTGATTATGATCTCCTTTACGTAGGGCTTTTCCCTGAAAATGAAGGTCACCACCAGCCCACCCTCCGAGTCCTTCACGTCCACCTTCACTCCGTCAAAGTAGCCCAGGGAGTGGACTTTTCTTATATCGGAGCTGATCCGGGCTCGGTCGAATTTCTGGCCGGGTTGGCTCTGGATGTAGTACCGGACGGTGTTCTGGTCCGCCCGCACCGTGCCTTCGATACGGACTTCCTTGATAGGGCTGTTTTTATCGAAAGCTTGGGAGGTCTGCGCGCACAAAAGGAGCGTCAACGACAGAACAAGACTTATCTTGGATCCCGGAAAGCGCATTTATTAAAAATTGTCAGTTCAAACTGTTCAAAGGCTTTTTGCCATTTCATCCTTGGCTTGAAAGACAACCTTACCTTGATCCAGCTTCACCTGAATATGCGCGCCCTGCTTGAACCTGCCGAGCAGAAGCTCCTCGGACAGCGGGTTTTCCACAAGCCGTTGCAGCGCCCTTTTCAAATGGCGGGCGCCGTATTGCTGGTCATAGCCTTCATTGATAATGAGTTCCTTGGCGTCTTCATCCACTTCCAAGGAGTATCCTTCTTCCACTAGTCTGCCGTCAAGCTCAATCAGCTGGATCTCGAATATCTCTTTGATATGATCCCTGGAAAGCTTGTGGAAAGTGACCACTTCGTCCAGCCTGTTCAAAAACTCCGGATTGAAAGTTCTTCGAAGCTCCGCGTGGATACCGTCACTCATCTTCTTATGGGCCTGGGAAGGATCGTCGGACTGGAAACCGATGCTTGATCCTTTTTCTATGATCCGGGCCGAAAGGTTCGAGGTCATGATCAAGATCACGTTCTTGAAGCTCACACTCCGCCCATAGCTGTCGGTGAGCCGCCCTTCGTCCATTATCTGCAGCAGCATGTGGTATATGTCCGCATGGGCTTTTTCGATCTCATCGAGCAGCACCACCGCATAGGGCCGCCGACGAACCCGCTCGGTCAGTTGGCCCCCTTCTTCGTATCCCACATATCCTGGGGGCGCGCCCACCAGCTTGGACGCGGCGAATTTCTCCATATACTCCGACATATCCAGCCGGATCAGTGAATCCCGATCGGTGAACAAGTACTCGGTCAGCACTTTGCCCAGCTCTGTCTTCCCCACGCCGGTTGGGCCCAGAAAAAGAAAAGCCCCCATTGGCCGACGGACGTCCTTGAGCCCCATGCGCGACCTTCTTATGGCGTTGCATACCGCTTCTATGGCCACTTCCTGGCCCACAACCTTTTTCTTGAGGATCTGCGCCATTTCCGTCAGTCGCTGGGTCTCCTCTTTCTCTATCCTGCTAAGTGGGATCCCTGTGATGGAGGAGACCACATAGGCGATATCCTCTTCGTCCACCAGGGGCCGCTTGGCGCTCTGCTCCAGCTCCCACTGCGTCCGCATGCTCTCCAGTTGCAGCCGCAGCTCTTCTCCCTTGTCCCGCAGCTCCACCGCCAGCTCGAACTCCTGCCTTTCGATCCGCTCTTTCTTTTCGTTGGTCAGGTTGTCGATCTGGGTTTGCAGTTCCTGAAGTTCCGGAGGGAAGGTGGACTTCAACAAATGGGCTCTGGAGCCGGCCTCGTCTATCACGTCGATGGCCTTGTCCGGCAGGAACCTGTCCGGGATATACCGGTCCGAAAGCTTCACTGCGGCGATGATCGCCTTGTCGCTGATCTTGGCCTTGTGGTGCTCTTCATATTCCGACCGCAGCCCGCGGATGATCTCGATGGTTTCCGCGATAAGCGGGGGCTGGACAATGATCGGCTGGAACCTGCGCTCCAGGGCGCCGTTCTTCTCTATGTACTTTCTATACTCGTCCAGGGTGGTGGCGCCGATGCACTGGATCTCCCCCCGGGAGAGGGCGGGCTTTAGCATATTGGAGGCGTCCACGGAGCCTTCCGCGGCGCCTGCGCCCACCAGGGTGTGGATCTCGTCGATAAACAATATGACGTTGCCGGCCTGGGTGATCTCTTTCATGATGGCCTTGATCCGCTGTTCGAACTGGCCACGATATTTGGTGCCGGCGATGACCGCGCCCAGGTCCAGGCTGATCACCCGACGGTTATGCAGAAGCTGGGGCACTTCCCGGGTGAAAATCCGCTGGGCCATCCCTTCCACTATGGCGGTCTTTCCCACTCCCGGCTCGCCGATCAGCACAGGGTTGTTTTTCGTGCGGCGGGCCAATATCTGGATCACCCGCTCGATCTCCTTGTCCCTGCCGATGACAGGATCGAGTTTTCCCTTCAGGGCAAGCTCGGTCAGGTCCCGCCCGAATTCATCCAGGGCCGGGGTTTTGGCCTGTTGTTTTTCCGGCTGGGCGGCCGGTTCCTTGACCAGGTTGGCGGTTTTTTCCCGCACATCGGAATAGGTGATCCCCAGGCCGTTTAGCACCTTGGCCCCCACTCCGTCTTTTTCCCGCACCAGCCCCAGCAAAAGATGCTCCGGCCCTATATAGTTGTGCCCCATGCTGCGGGCTTCTTCCACCGAATATTCGAGCACCTTCTTGGCGTGTTTGGTAAAAGGAATCTCGCCGGTAATCAACGTATTGGAGCTGTGGGGCATGTTCCGCTCCACTTCGATGCGGATCTGTTTCAGGTCCACGCCGATTTTCTGGAGAACGGCTATGGCCAATCCACCCGAATCCTTCAGCACACCCAAAAGCAGATGTTCGGTTCCCAGGTACTCGTGTTGGTTTTTTTCCGCCTCGTCGCGGGCCAGTATAATCACCCGCCGGGCTCTTTCGGTAAATCTTTTAAATAACATTAGCGTAAACTCTTTTCTGCCGTAGTGTTACTGCAAGGCGTCGCAAGCTGAATTTGCCGCCGGTCCAAACCACTGTGGGCCATCTCGCACTTTCTTATCTTAGCATATCAAGGATGCCCGCAACAATTTTCTGTGGTTCATGGAAAACTCCACCATATTTGGTTGCCACAAGGAGGAGGCGGTTTTTGGCTGTTATTTCTTGATTATGATGTCTTTCAATATCGCCAGATCCAGCCCCATGCTCTGCAACATCCCGGCTCCTTCATCGATCCCCATCAGGCCCAGCAGGATACTGTCCGACGCGATATATCTCTCCCCGCGGGACTTGGCTTCTTTTTTGGCCAGCTCCAGCGCCTGGCGGGCGACCTCCGTCAGGACCAGCATGTCATTCTTGTCGCTGGGGTTCTTTTTTCTTTTGTAGCCGGACTGAATCACGGCGGAGAGGGCGACTATATCCACCCCCTGCTTGTTCAGCGCTTTGCACGCCTTGTTTGCCGTGTCGTCCAGCAGGCCCATGAGAATGTGATCCAGGTGGACATATTCGCTCCCCAGCTCTCTGGCTTCCCGGGAGGCCTTGGTCAGGGCATGGATGGCGTCGGAGCTGTATTTTTCCAGTTCGCTATCCTGTTTGTTGGTCCATTTGGCCATCTTCAGGACCGCCCATCTTATCTTGGAAAGCTCTAGCCCCATTTCATCGAGGAAGGGGAGGAGCTTCCGTTTTTCGTTGGCCCGGAACACCCCCAGGAATATGTGGCAGATTCCATAACGTAAAAACTCCATCCGCAGGGCTTCGGAGTCCGCCAGGTACAAGGCTTCCAGGGTTTCGCCGGACATCACCGGCTTGGTGATGGATCGCCAGTCCTTGGCGCCTGCCGCCACCGCTTCCAATGACTTTTCCAGAAGCTCGCCCGCATCCAGGCCCAGGCTTGTGAACACCGCCAGCGCTTCGCTGGAGGGTTCCATGAACGAGCCCGCCAGAAGGTGGGGCAACCCGATGCGCAGGTTCCTGCTTTCCACCGCCACTTTTCTTGCAAAATAAAGGGAGTTGACCACTTCCCAGGAAAAATGCTCCAACACCTGCGAAAGCTCGCCGTTGATGCGGGATGTGGCGTTTTTCAGTTTTTCATATGTGATGGAGGGGGAGAGGTTTCGCGCGTAGGATTCCCCATATTCCTCCATGGCCCTAAGGACTCCCAGCAGGACATGGGAGGGGAACACCTTCCGGCCTCCGGCCTCTTCCATGGCAAAGTCGAGGCTCCGCTTGACCTTGTCCTCCAGCGGCGGGCCCACCAGCCATTTCCCCTCGTCGCTGCCATGGCTTCCATGGTCCACATGCTCCAGCATTTCCGGATCCATGCCCAGGCGCTCCAATCCCTGATAGGAGATTTCGTCCAGGTTTTCAAGGAGGACAAGAAAGAGGATTTTCAGGCCGCATTTTTCCGCGCCCAGGCTTTTCGCCCTTTCCCTGGCGGCGGCCAGGGCCATCCGCACTTCTTCAGAAAACTCACCACGCATGGTATCACCTTTCATTATAATATTAGCATGAAAACCATCGTATGAGCCTGGCGAAGATAGGTTAAGGGAATATTTTCATGGCAAGTCGTCCGGAAGAGTGCAGATCACCCAGGAAGCGTCTTTTCGGGCAATCATCATTTAGTCTCCAGCTCCTTGTTGACTATCAGCCGCACTTTCTTGAGATTGGAGATTCCCGTGCGGTTTAGCGCGCTGGCGGCGGCGCAGGTTTTCAAGGAGAGCATCCCCAGGAGCAGATGCTCTGTTCCTATATAGTTATGCCCCATCTCCTTGGCCTCTTTTTCGGCGCTGTCAATCATCGTTTTGGCGTCCAGGCTAAGATGAGGCGTGGCCCCATCCATCGGTTTTTCCTTTCCCGGGGGGGTTATCTCCCTGATGACCTTCTGCAGCAGCCGCACATCCGAACCCAGCTTTATCAACACTCTGGATGCGGGGCACTCCAGGTTTCTCAACATCCCGAGCAATATGTGCTCCGTGCCGACACTGTCATTCCATTTTTCCCGGGCGTCCTCTTTTGCATGGACCAGGGCCTTGGAGGCGTCCTCGTTGAGCATGGCCAGGATTGTTTTTCTTTTCTTGGTGGATTCAATTTCGTTCCGAATCTCTTCCCGCAGCTTGGCCGGATCGTCGAATCCTATATTCCCGAAAGCCTTGGAGGCGTCTGTCTTCGGTTCGGACAACATCCCCAGCAGAAGATGTTCCTGCCCAATATTCTCCTCCCCCAGTTCCTTGGCGATTTCCACGCTTTTCTCCAGCGATTTTTTGGCCAATTCGGAAAACGGGACGTCTGGCTTGGCCTCGTCCATGGGAACGTTCTTGTGCAGCATTGTCTCCACCTGCTCCACAAGCTTGCGCAGATCCATCTTCAGGCGCCTGAAAAGTCCCGCATTGACCTCTCCCGGGGCCTGGAGCAGACCGAACATAATATGCTCAGTTCCCAGAAATTCATGTTTTTCGCGGGCCGCGGCTTCCTGGCCCAGAATCAGCGCCCTTTGAGCGCCTTCGTTGAATTTTTCAAACATGTTTTCTCGATGTCAGCCCATGAGGCCACAACCCGGGGCGGCAAAGCCGCTCCTGGCGCAAAAGCCCCATTTTCGGTAAAATATATTTTCCCATTTATTCGGCCCAGTTCCTTCGGACTCCTTGAATACCTTTTCGAGGTACTGCAAGTTTAACACATCGGCTTTCACCTTTGCGCCGCCAGAACCATTAATATTTCCTCTTTAAGATCCCCGACATCTCTCAGCCCCGTTTCTTTCAGGGTCATGGCGGCTTTTGAGCCTTCGACTCCCATAATTCCCAACAGAAAGTGTTCCGGCCCTATATATTTGTGTTTCATCGATTCGGAAGCCTCCACGGCGCCATCCATGACCTTTTTCGTCTCATCGCTAAAGGAGAGCCCTTCGCTTTTTTCCTTTTTGCCGGAAAACTCCTTCACCGCCCGGGTTACCTGCGCTTTCAAGGTTTTCAGGTCGACCTTGAGCCGCAAAAGGGCCGCCATGGGCACCGACCCGGGGTGGTTGATGATTGCCATGAGAATATGCATAGGTTCTATATGTTCGCTGTTGTTCTTTTCCGCCTCTTCCCTGGCGTTGATTATTACCGTGGAAGCCAGATCGTTGAAAAGCCTCATCATGGCGCGGCGCTTTTGGATCTTACCGATGTAGCTGTCCAGTTGGGTCTTCATCTCCCCGTTTCGATCTCCTGAAACGGTTTTCAATATCCTGTACGCCAGGTTCTTCTCCACATTCAATATCCCCAGCATCAGGTGCTCCGGCCCGATCTCCGCCACTCCTGCCGACTCCGATACTTTGGCCGCGGCCTGGAACACCTCCTTGGCGTTCTTTGCGTATGGAAGGTCTTTCTTCACCCCTTCGGCGGAACCGGAAGGAAGGTTGCTCATTATTTCCTGGCAAAGGGTGGCGGGCTTAACACCCATGTTATCAAAAACTTCAACCAATGGAGCGCTTGGATGCGCCAACACTCCCAGCAGAATATGCTCGGCCCCCAGTTCTTCTGCCTGCATCTTGAACGCCCTGGAATGAGCGGACGTCATAGCTTTTCTGGCTTCTTCGTTCAGCTTGATATTCATGTTCGAAATGCTCGAAATTCCTGCTTATCGTTTCCTTTTTTCCAGACTGAAACAGCAAAAAAACTAAAATTGCCGCTATCCCCGATAATTACCACAAAAACCCACAGAGGCGGCTTCTGCCCGACGGAATCCGGCCCATTCCGCACAATGAACCATGTTAACCTGTATCCGGCAAATTATCAATAAGATAAGAACTGTTTATGGCGTTTTATGGCATCATTCATTTCAATCCGCCATGGATTGCGCTTCCATGATCGCTCCATCCCTGATACGCGTTGTCCTGCTCATCCTTGCCGCCAGATCCATGTTGTGAGTGACAATCACAAAAGTCTGGTTATTTTCCCGATTCAAACGGAACAATAACTCCACGATCTCTTCCCCGGTGGTGGTGTCCAGATTGCCCGTGGGCTCATCGGCCAGCACCAGCGCAGGCTCGTTCACCAGCGCCCTGGCTATGGCCACCCTCTGCTGTTCCCCGCCGGATAACTTGCCGGGGCGGTGGTTTAATCTTTTCGAAAGACCCATGGCCTTCAGGCTTTCCCGGGCGGACTCCAGGGAGTGGCGTTTCGACTTCCCTGCGATCATCCCGGCTATGGCCACATTTTCCTCGGCGGTGAACTCTGGCAGAAGGTTGCTGGACTGGAACACAAAACCGACCTTCCTGGAGCGGAACAGGGCCAGCTCGGCCTCCTGCAGTTTAAAAATGTCCACTCCTTCATAAAGCACCGTGCCCCCCGTGGGCCTGTCCAAAGCCCCCAGAAGCTGCAACAGAGTGCTTTTCCCGGCCCCGGAGGAACCCACAATCCCCAGCACCTCCCCCCGCCGCACCGAAAGATCCACCTCCCCCAGCGCAACCACAACTCGCCCTTCCAGGGTGAACCGGCGGCTCAGCCCTATTGCCTCGACTATGATTTCTTCTTCCATGCTGGCCCGATTTCCTCTGTAAACCTATATGGTTCCGCGCATTTTCTTCGTCAATTCATAAAGCTTCGGCCCCAGGCTGACCTTATATTCATGAGGATTGAGCAGCCGGCGCATGGTGGGATGAAGACATGCCATCTGGCTTTTCACCCTGGCTCGTATCGCCGCCATCCCAGGGCGCGGGGCCACCACCTGGCCTCCTTTCATCACCGGAGCCAGCATTGGCTCCACCCGGGCCACATCTTCATACACCTTATAGGCGCTGTCTATGACCGGATGCACTCCCCGGACAGGTTGTGTGAAATCGGGGGGAAAATCCTCCAGCTCCACCATGTCGGCCACCATCTCCCCTTTCCTGTCATACAGCCGATACACCTGTTTCACTCCGGGAAGGGTGGATTTCTTTAGCCCTTCCGCCTTCTTCATGGTCATCCGCCACTGCCCTTGCTCATCCATTATGGCCGCCATCTTATAAACCCCCGTCAGGGAGGGATCCCCATCGGCGGTCACCAGCCGGGTTCCCACTCCGTAGGCGTTGATTTTCGCCCCCTGGATTCTCAAGTCATGGATTATATGCTCATCCAGCTCGCTGGAGCACATTATATCCACATATTCCAGCCCCGCCTCGTCCAGCATGCGTCTTGTCTCCATGGACAAAAAGGCCAGATCCCCGCTGTCCAGCCGAACGCCGATCAGCTTTTCCCCACGGCTCTCCATCTCGTGGGCCACCTTTATGGCGTTGGGAACGCCGCTGTTCAAAGTGTCGTATGTATCCACCAGCAATACGGCGTTGGCCGGATACAGCTCCACGAATTTCCTGAAGGCCGCCAGTTCGTCGGAAAAAGCGGTGACCCAGGCATGGGCGTGGGTGCCTCTGGCGGGGATGCCCAGCGCCCGGGCGGCGGCCACGTTGGAGGTGGCGGCGCACCCGCCGATATACGCGGCGCGGGTGGCGCTCATGGCCCCGTCGAAGCCCTGAGCCCGGCGCAGGCCAAACTCCATGACGTTGCCCTCCCCCGCTTCCTGGCATATCCTGGCGGACTTGGTGGCCACCAGGGTCTGGAAATTGATAATGTTCAGCAATGCGCTCTCCACCAGCTGCAACTGGTCCAGAGAGCCGGAAATGCGGACGAATGGCGCCAGGGGGAAGACCACCGTCCCCTCCGGAGCAGCCCACACATCCCCCGTGAATCTCATCCCGGCCAGGTACTCCAGAAACTCCGGATTAAAATTCCCGCTCTGCTGAAGATAATCAAGATCCTCTTCGGAAAACCGCAGACCTTCCAGGAAGCCGATAGCGTCATCAAGCCCTGCGGCGATGGTGAATCCACCATTGAAAGGATGGCGCCGGAAGAAGATATCAAAGCAGGCCTGGCGGGCGTTCAGTCCGGAGGAATGATACCCCTGCATCATGGTAAGCTGATAATAATCGGTCAGCAGAGGCGATAGCCGTTTCATATCTTCATTCTCCATATCCACCCGGCCCCCATCGGCTTTCGGAATCAACCGTCATGTTCCTCCCCCGAGGCCCCGTATAGTCATCGATCGTAGCACAACCGGGCCTGCGCTTTTCATGCCCCTTTCATCTTTTATATTTTTCCCGCGTCCACCAAGCGAAAATCTGGCCATAATCGTGTATGATTTATCGGTTCCTCTACTGCAAACATTGATTCTGTATTTCACACAAGCAAGCTGATTTTGAAAAACAACCTGATACGTAAAATCAACGTAAGCTCAAAGAAGCTTTACCTCTCCGGTGGCGAGATGTTCAGCCGGGTCGGCGCCCGCCTGGCCGGGAACAGGTTCTACTGCCTGGCCCTGGAGGGGAAGGGAACCACAGATATCTGTGTAAATTCCGACATGACCATATCCTGCAATTGCCGCGACTATGACGGGACCGGGATAATCGGCGACCTGGAAAAAGAGAGCTGGGAAGATGTGTTCGCCACGGGTGGCGCCCGCAGGTTCCGCCAGGCGCTGGCGCAGGGGCGGTTTCCCACCCCCCACTGCCTCCGATGCCGCCAGTTGCGCTCCGCCCCAAGGGAGGAGGTGGAAAAGCGTCTGGAGTCATACAGCCTTTCCCCGCCTGGAATAATGGTGGAGAACACCGCCGGATGCAATTACTCGTGCATCGGCTGCGCCAACGCCGAAATGCTGAATACCCGGAAAAAGCTCTCCATGTCCCCCGAAGACATGGGCAAGGTGGCCAGGATCATCCACGACCATAAAATCGGCCATGTGGATTTTTTCAAGCTGGGCGAGCCGTTTTTATCCAAAAACATCCTTGAGGAGATGACCATACTCAAGGAGCTGAATCCGGAGCTGGACATCATAACCTCCACCAACGGCGTCTTTCTCGACAACGAGAAGAAAATGGAGGCCGCCCTGATGTTCGACACCGTATACTTCGCCATCTCCGGGGCCACCCAGGCCAGCCTGGAGCGATATCAGGCAGGGGGGGATTTTGCCAGGGCCTTCGGCGCCATGAAAAGACTTGTCCAGTTGCGGACGGCCCGGGGTTTGAAGAAACCCTGGATTTTCTGGCGTTTGCTGGTGTTTAACTGGAACGATTCCCGCCAGGAAACCCGGTTGGCCATTAATCTGGCCAGGGAGGCGCAGGTGGACATGCTGCAGTTCGTGGGTGCTGTCAACCCGCTTTATGGCTTATCATGGAGGTTCTACACCAGCTCCTTCTGGCGGGAGCTGGGCCCCAGGAAGGGGATGACCCGGATGGTCCACGCCAACGGGCTGACAAAGATCAACTTGTGACCCCGAGCAGGTCTTCTTGACAGGTGACGTTGCATACCGGAGAATATGGCTTTTTCTTTTGTAGATGGTAAATCATGAGTGAAGCTCCAAAGTCGGAGAAAATATGGCTCGACGGTTCCCTGGTGGATTGGGACCTGGCCAACGTCCATGTGATGACCCACACCCTGCACTATGGCATGGGTGTCTTCGAGGGGATCCGTTGCTATAAGGCGCAAAAGGGCCCTGCCGTATTCCGGCTGCCGGAGCATACTGCCCGGCTGTTCGCCTCCGCCAAGATCGTGGGGATGAATATCCCCTATACCCAGGATCAGATCAACAAAGCTATCCTGGACACCATCAGGGTGAACAACCTGGATGAGTGCTATATCCGCCCCATCGCATTTCTTGGGGATAACCGCAGGGGGCTGAACACCACCGGCGTGAGAACCCAGGTGGCGGTGGCCGTGTGGCGCTGGGGGACATATTTGGGGGAAGAGGCCCTGGCCAAAGGGATCCGCGTGAAGGTGGCCAGCTTCGCCCGTCATCACGAAAACGTGACAATGACCAAGGCCAAGGTGTGTGGCGCCTATGTGAACTCCATCATGGCCAAAATTGAGGCCGTGAAGGCCGGATATGACGAAGCGCTGCTGCTGGACGTGGCCGGCCATGTGGCCGAAGGATCCGGGGAGAATATCTTCATAGTGCGCAACGGTCGACTTAAAACCCCACCCCTCACCTCGGTGCTGGAGGGGATCACCCGCGACTCGGTCATCACCATCGCCCGGGACATGGGCCTTGTGGTGGAGGAACAGTATTTTTCCCGCGACGAGGTTTACATCGCCGACGAGGCGTTCTTCACCGGCACAGCCGCGGAGCTTACCCCTATCAACTCCCTGGATGACAGGACGATCGGCCAGGGGGGAATGGGTTCGTTGACCAGAAAGCTGCAGACCGCCTATTTCGACACATTGCGGGGCCGTACGCCGGAGTATGAAAACTGGCTCACATACCTGGCTTGAGGCCTTGACAAAGCCGCTTGCCATTCTATATCAATGTAAGGTTATTTATTGTTGCAACCTGAAAGAGCGCATGGAGACTGAATAGAATATGCCCATTTACGAATATGAATGCCAGAAATGTGGCGAGATGTTTGAAGTTAACCAGAGAATCTCCGATTCACCCCTGAAAAAGCACGGGAACGGATCAAATTGCGGTGGAAAAGTGGTGAAGCTTATGAGCGCCAACACCTTCCACCTCAAGGGAACGGGATGGTATAAGACCGACTATGCCAAGACGACCACGGCGGAGAAGGCTTCTTCTAAGAAGGACACTTCAGATGCCGCGTCCACTTCCACCGCAAAGGACGATTCCACCAAGACGGAAACCTCCGCCAAGACAGATTCTGCCGAAAAGAAGGAAACGCCAGCCAAAAAGGAATCCGCCACCGCCACAGCGGAGTGACTCTGTTCTCCCCGTTGCCATAGCCGTCTTAGCGCCGCTCCGAGGCTCCCTGCTCCTTGGAAGTCTTTTTCTCGAATCGGTACACCTGGATCAGCGGCAGCTCCCCCCCCCTCGGTGAGGGAGCATTTCTCGCCTATGCATATCAGGCAGGGCCGACATCGCATCACATGCAAGCATTTTCTTTCCCCGCCCGGCCTGATGCAAAAAAATCCCCCGAGCCATGGGGCCCGGGGGACTGGAAAACCTGATCGGTCAGGCAACCATCCGGCTGCTTTGCCAATGGCCGCCTAGTTGTTGCCCATGTGCCAGCTGGCGTTATTGAGGGTGTTAAACGTCGCGCCGCCGACCATATTCCCGCCACTCATGAACCACACCACGTTGACGCCGTTGCTATAGTTGCGCAACAAAATGTCGGCGTTGCCGTCCCCATCCAGGTCGCTCATCCCATCCACCGTCCATGCGCTGCTCAGGTTTCGAAGCATAACCCCGGACAATAACGTCTCGCCGTTCATCAGCCATACCGCAATCTGATTCGTCGATGCCTTGCGCAGGATCAGGTCCGCCTTGCCGTCGGCGTCTGTATCCCCCGCGCCCACGATATCCCAGCCGCTGGCCAGGGATAGCGGTGTGATCGGAGCGCCGGAGGAGAGTGTGGCGCCGTTCATGAACCACACAGCGTTGGCGCCGGTCTTATAGTTACGCCACACGATGTCCGCCTTGCCGTTGCCATTCAGGTCGCCCACGGCGGCGATATTCCATCCGGAGGCGCCGCTGAGCGC